>ERZ1066124.222-NODE-222-length-51482-cov-35.494273_pt1 | contig 51482 bp, 42 predicted proteins | sample MGYA00382771_ERZ1066124 | MGnify/ENA primary metagenome ERZ1066124 (study PRJEB33369, sample SAMEA5778354) | biofilm metagenome | biome: Industrial cooling water; feature: Water cooling tower basin; material: Biofilm | place: United Arab Emirates | collected... | reverse complement strand
ATATTACAATTCGGCTGTACGACTTGAGCGGCAAAAAGCTTGCGGAGTTTGAGGGCAGCAGCCCCAGCTTCAGCCCGGATAGTAGACAGATTCTTACGCAGGTTCGCACCAAGTATGGTAGCAAGACTCGCCTATATGACTTGAGCGGCAAAGAGCTCGCGGAGTTTGAGGGAAGTAGTCCCAGTTTCAGTCCGGATCAAAGATTCATACTCGCAGCCTTACCGGAAAAAGACATTACTCACCTCTACGACTTAAGGGGCAATTTACTTGCTCAATATTTGGGTTCCGTAGTTCCACCTGACAGATTTGTATATGGCTTTGATGGTCGTTTACGGCTCGGCTTTACTCAAGATGGCACCCAAATTCTCACTCTTACCGGTGATGGCGTCCTGCGCGTGTGGGACATTGACAAAGGACTCGAAGTCGATGGTGGACTCGATGATCTAATGCGGCGCGGCTGTGAGCAGTTGAAGAACTTTCGGCATCGGGAGGATGTGCGGAGAGTTTGTCCAGAAGGGTAGGGAGTCGGGGAGTTGGGCGCGATCGTCCATTCATTCAAAGACGCTCGATCGTTCTTCAACGTCCCTGCGGTAAAACTGCACTATCGGATATGAAAAGCAAGTGCCAATCCATCAAACTCAATTTGGAAGCGATTCAAAATATCTCGACCGATCAATCCTGTTTCTCCGAGTTCTGCGATCGACAGTTCTTGGCTACGTTGCGATCGATGGGAAGCCCTAAATTCCCCACGCGTGGGAGACTTGGAAAGGTAGAAAGCTACTTAAATTTAGGGAGTTAATGTTCTCTAAGTCCCCCAGAATGGGAGATGTAAGGGGCGAAGCGACTCAAATCGAAGCAAAAAGATCATCGAACTGACGTTGAATTTAAGCATCAGAGGTATTTGAAAGTCGCGCTTCAATGACACCCTCCACATCATCAAATAATAGCAACGTTTGAAAATCAGATTGTTCTAGCTGATTTTCAATATCATCAGCTAGAACATTATCGGCTGCCCTCTCCAATTCAGTTCCATCATCAAGCAAAGCAAGTGCTTGTGAGATCGCCGCTGCCGCTATCTGCAATTGAGTACGAACTTGAGTCAGTTGGTTGCGGCGATCGACTCCCAATCGTCCCGCTAGATTTCGAGGATCATCGTCATGGCTCAAATGAATCACGCGCACTCGTTCACTTCGCTCGACTGGCTCAAAACAAGCAGTATCGGCAGTGAGTTTGTTGTACCAGAATACTTTTCTGCCTCGTTTCACGTTATAGCGATGAGCTTCGCAGCCTTCTGGCGCAATGTACTGATCTTCCCGCTCAAAAGCGGAGAGGCGCGATCGCAACTTTTCTAAGCCGGACGAAAGCGCATCTAATGGCTCAGTTACCCCCAAGCTCTCCAAAGTCTGAGGACACCCCCGCATTCGCAGCATCATTACGGCTGCTTGATGGCGAGACACGCGCAGGCGTTCTTGACGTTCTGCCCACGATCTTTGGAACTCTTGTGCTTCTTGTTCACGCACTCGAATCAGTTCCAAATGCTCTTCAGGTGTCAGTTCGGTCGCGCTACCACAGGTGCGGTAGTTTGGGCAGTCTTCAGGCTCAAGCCCAGGCTGCTGAAGCATGAGGGCACAGGAGAATGACAATCCACATTTCTTTCTTGGCATAGTGTATATTGTTCTAGCTATATTGTTAAATTATAAAGCTAGAACAAACAGGCGCAGCGCGATCGCAACTTTTCCCCGGATGAAATGAGTCCTTCAGCAAGAACTCTAAATTTCCGTTGCACCCTCCGTATGCCATATCGACAACTAGAGAATGTTGAGACATAAACGCTGCGATCGCTCTCGTTCCTGTCGCCTCTGATTACCGTCCTTGATTTTCTAATCGCTTCAACCGAATCAAACTCGAATTGGCTGTGCCTCGTACCGCTTGCATTTCGTTAGTCAACTGGTCGATTGCAGCTTTACCTGCAAACAGTTGCATTACATTCAGCCCAATGAGGAACACGATGATGCCTCCAATACTGACCCAGCCCCAGGAATTAAAGTTCGAGACCGGAGGATCGCTTCGGAGCGCGGCGACTTTGTTCTTCAGGGTCGTTTGACTGTCGCTGACGGTGTTCAGCTTGTCCTTGAGATCGCTCAAGCTGGAGCGGATGCTGCTCAAGTCGCTCGTTAAGGTCGCTGAGGGCTGTGGCAAGGCGTTGATTTTCGTGTTCAACCCATTCAACGCCTGCTCGAATTTCAGTAATGAGTTCGTCAGTTGTGCATAGGTCTGTGTCAGTGCTGTTTGATTGGTTTGCTGCTGCTGAATTAATCGCAGTGCCTGCTGTAAAGTTTGATTCGTCGTGGTTAGGCTGCTCGTCCATTGTTCTTGGCGTTCATCGACAGTGTGTTGAAGCGTGGAAAATTGTTCAGATAAATCACTGCACATTCTTTCGATCGTCGCAGTCATCACGACGACGCGATCGTCGGGTGCGAGATTAAAGCGAGCTGCCCAGCGACGAATATAGGGGTCTTGATCCGGCTCAAACCGCTGACCGTTGTGTGAGTGCATGAGTAAAGAGTCCTGTTCGATCTAGTTCAGCGTAAGTATCATTCAGAAACGATTCGATCGCAGATTGCTCAGTGAAATCAAATTTGTCGTCGGTGTAAGTCAAGGCTGCGGTATAAGTCAGGCGTTTTTTGAGGACATGACCTGCAATCTTCACATTCAGCGATGGAAAGACCATCGTTTTACACCCATACTGCTTAACCAATTGATGCAACTCTGCATCTTCGTCAAACAGCGACCAATCGCGAAACTTGAGATTTTTTACGACTACATGCGGAATCATCGCGCCGAACTGCTTCAACGAGGCTTTCAGCGCTTCATTACTGTCATACTCCCCACTACACAAAAACCAATTGAGCAAGCGGATTTGTTTTTGTTGAGCAATCTTCAGCACCGGAACCGTATCGAGCCAAACTTGAAACGCAGGCTCGATCGACGCGGGCAGATTCACCACCACATTCGTCTGCTGACGCACCGCTGTATTGAGTAGTATGTTCGGTTCGGTGGCTTGATTCTCATCTTCGCTGAAGTGGATAACATTGTCTGCCGCTTTGATTTCGGTATAGATATCGGCAAAATCTGGCGTTCTGATGTTTGCTTCAAACCCAACAACAGGCAAGCGCCGCGCCTTGTGATACTCATACAGCGCCCGACAGAAGAACGACTTGCCAACACCACCTTTTGAGCCACCGGAAAAACTGATTGTAAAGGCAAATCGAGTATCCTTTGCGGATGAAGGATTTGCTTGAGAAGGTTTAGCCACCATAAGCGAGTTTTGATTTCTTTGTGGTTTCCGGTAGCAGTTCGTCGTAACCGTCTACTGCCGACTCAGTTAGCTCTGAAGCGGCATCCACCCGCTTGTAGGGATTCAGCTTATCTAACAGCGATGCCGCACGATTGAGTGCAGCGTGAACATTCGGAGCTGACGCTGCATAACCTTCTTCCTTAAGCACTTTGACAATATCTGGAACTGTATAATTCTGAGATTTAAGTGAAACGATCGCGTCAAAATTGTCCAGCACAAACTTTTCGAGCGGTGTTTCTCGTGGTACTTCTCCCATTGCCTTGATTCGAGACAATGCTCCATCAGGATTGGGTTTTTGAGACTTCTTCATAGCCATCGCTCTGTTCTCCTGCGACGATGGAACGATTGTAAAGAGTAAATTTGTATTTGCGTTACGGGTTCACGTAAAGATTGATATCACCCCTCCAGCAAGAAAATGTGTTTCGTTAGCCTAAGAGCAGTCAAAAACTCTTCACTTTACGACTCCGCAACGGAGTTGCTACGATTCTTCTCACACGATCGCAACTGCGTAGTCCGCAAAAACTGCCTCAAACCCAACCAGAACAAGGGTGATAGCGAATCATGCTGAAGATCACCAAGATCACTGCGGCACAAGCAAAAAGCTACTATGCCAAAGATGACCATTACTATGTGCAACCCGAAACCCTTTCTGAGTGGAGCGGGGAACTGGCAGCCGACCTGAATCTAACGGGGCAAGTGAGGACAGACGACTTTGAGGCGATGCTCGAAGGCAACTTGCCAAATGGAGAGAAGCTGCCGGGCAAGGGAAACGACCCAGCTAATCGCCGAGCGGGATTTGATGCGACATTTTCGGCACCAAAATCATTCTCGATCGCTGCACTGCTTCAGGACGATCGATTACTGTACGTTCACCAGCAAGCGGTAAAGATCGCATTACAAGTTGCAGAAACGCGCTATGCCCAAGACAGAGAATGGAATCAAAAGACAAAAGCAATTGAAGTCAAGCAAACGGGAAAGTTTGCGATCGCGATCTTTGACCACGACACGAGCCGCGATTTAGATCCGAATCTCCACACCCATGCGGTGATTCTAAATGGAACTCAGAATCACAACGGCAACTACCGTTCCCTTTATACAGATGAGCTTTACGCGAATCGCAAACTGCTCGATGACATCTATCTCAACGAGCTTGCTTATGGAGCCAGAGAACTGGGCTATGAAATTGAATCCACCCAAGATGGGTTTGAACTCGCGGGTTATCACAAAGAATTGAGAGATACCTTTAGCCAGCGCCGCAAAGCGATCGAACAGTACGTTGCCAAAGAACTAGAACCGGGAGCCGTTCCCGCAGGACGACAGTATGGTCAAGCCGCACTGAAAACCCGTACCCGAAAGCGCGAGGTAGATCGCGAATCACTGCTGGAAGATTGGGCAGAAATACTCGCAGCGAAACAACTCACATTACCGATCGCACCTCAACCAACCGAAGAACGCGACTTAATGATCAGTGGACAGATTCAAGCGATCGTCGCAGCACGAGACGGCATTGCTCACGCGGAAGAACGCGAGTCCGTGTTTAGACGTGGGAAAGTGGAGCGCTTCGCTCTAGAACACCATTGCGGCTTGCAATCATGGCAGCAATTGCAAGCTGAGATTGCGAAGACCGAGCAACTGATTCAAGTCGATGCCACACGAGATCGCTACACGACGCAAACCGCGATTGACCGAGAGCGTGAAACGATTGCGTTCATGCGGCAGGGTCAAGAGAGAGTACAACCGATTGCCGATCAGAACCGAGTCAGCGAGATTGCACCCGACACATTGACAGCCGGACAACGTGCAGCTTTAGAACTGAGTGTGACAACAACGGATCGAACGATCGCGTGGCAAGGGGGTGCAGGCACGGGAAAATCGTATGCACTAGATCTGTATCGACAACTCGCGACCGCAGCAGGTTATGCAGTACGCGGATTTGCACCGAGTGCAGCAGCGGCAATGGTACTGAGCGAAGAGGCTGGGATTGGGAGTAATACGGTTGCCAGTTTGTTGAACTCGAAAAGCGAGTGGGGGCAAAGTCGGCAGAATTCGGAGATATGGATCATCGACGAAGCTGGATTATTGTCAGCCAAAGACGCTCATGCTTTACTGAAACACGCCACCGCTCAAAACGCTCGTGTCTTGCTCGTCGGAGATATGAAACAACTGTCTGCGGTTGAGGCGGGCAATCCGTTTCGATCGCTGCAACAGCATGGCATGACGACCGCATATCTTGGAGAATTCCGTCGCCAAAAAACGGAGCATCTGAAAGCAGCGGTAAATGCGATCGCAAACGAAGATTTAAAGTCCGGCTTTTATCATCTAGATCAAGGGAAGTCGATTCGGGCGGTCGAGACTCCCGCAGCGCGAGTTTCGTGCATTGTGGAAGATTACCTCGATCTATCCCCGTACCAGCGCTCCAGAACGCTGATTGTGGCGAACACGAACGCAGAACGTCGATCGATTACCCAAAACATTCGGGTCGGATTACAGGCAGAAGGAGAACTGGCTGCTGACACCTTCATGATGACCAGCCTCAAACCGCACGATTGGACGACTGCCGAAGCGAAGTATGCCAAGCAATACGAACTGGGCGATGTGATTGTGCCAACTCAAGACTATCGCAAACAGCAGCTCGTGAAAGGGCAACAATGTACAGTTGTTGGTATTGATGAAACCAAGAATCAGTTGAAACTCGAAGCGATCGATGGGCAGCGATGGGAGATTGACCCTAGCAAGTGCGATCGCAAAACCGTGTACAAGACTGAATTGATTCCCCTTGCTCCTGGGGACAAGCTGCGGTGGACGCGGAACGACCGAGATGCCAGTCGCCGCAATGGGCAAGAGTTTACGATCGAAGGACTCGACCAGCAGGGACGTGCGATCGTCCGGGACAAAGACGACAAAACGGCATTTATCGACCTTAGTGGGCGACAGTTTGCCGATTATGCGCTCGTTTCGACCGTTTACGCGGCTCAAGGAAAAACTGCCGATCGTGTGTTAGCAGCCCTCGATGGGACAACGGCAAAAGAATCGTTCTATGTCGCCGCCAGCCGCGCAAAACACGAATTAGCACTTTACACGACTGATGCCATCGAACTGCGAAAACTTGCGGCTCAAAGTCGAGCCAACGAAAATGCCAGCGACTACATCAATCTGTTTACTTACGAGAACCACCATGCCCAAAACCAAACTCGGACAGCGCAAACTACAACTCGAAGATCTGAAACAGCCCCAACCGACGATCGTGCAGATCGAGGGGTCAGTATTGGAAGCTGCGTTGCAAGCCGCCTTGCAGCCAATCTACAGCGAGATTGCCGAGTTGAAAGCGGCACAAGCGACCTCGACCAAAGCCTTGACGAGCTTAATCAATCGGTTGAGGTCTCAGGAATCAACGCTGGCACAATTTCTCGATCGCTTGCAGCATTTATTGAGCAGCGAACGTTCGTCCGAAACGGAGCAGCAATTACAGATGCTCTTGAGTCAATTGCTACAAACCTCAACCAGCTTGAGCGAGTCAGCCAGCAGCTTGAACATCTCTGCCACAAATTTACAGAGTACCATCGAGAATCTAGTCGAGAAGCTGTAGTTGAAGCGGGATCAGGGGTCGCAGCGAATAACGATGTGGAAGTGGATGCAATCATCACTGCAACTACCGCAATAAATTCTGAAGATCTGTTTGCTTCAATTCGTGCTGAGTATGGCATTTCCATAGCAGATGGGAGCGCAGTTGAAGACGACTTCAGCGATAATAGTCCGCTGACTGAAGACGGGTTGCCCTCGGTTACGCAGGAGCAGACTCATCCGACTTCGACATGGGCAGCGGAAATCGCCACGATCGCGGCACGATTATTTGAATATTACGTCGAGCAAGGCGACATAGAGATTGAAGATGCTGCAACTGAAGGGGAAGTCATTTGCGAAATCAAGGCTGGCAATCGTGTGTATTTGCTGGTCTGGGATGAATCGACAGGTGAATGTAATGTGCGCGGCAAAGGACGTGACCTCGATATCCGCTCAAATCATGGCATCACCGAACAAGACATCGAAATTTGGCGGGATTGGGGCAATTGGCTCGAACAGCAGTCAGTCCCTGATAAACGGAATGAGGATGTTTCTACTGCGGCGATCGTTCAATCCGCTCCAGTCGAAGCTTTACCAGAAGTGCCACTGACGCTAGAAACAGCCATCGAATTAACTGCACAAGACTGGCTCGACTTGATTCCCCGACAGCAACTAAAACTTGCGATCGCAGCTCGACAACATCGAGCAACCGAGCCAGGAGGATATACCCAAGCAGAGCAGTGGGTTGGGCAGCGTTCTGGGCTTCAGCGGCAATTAAATGAAGCTAAAGTACGAGAACAGGTCGCACGAGAAACCCTACAAGACCTCAAAGATCGAGGAGAGCGTTCCTTCTTCAATCCGTTTGGTGCAACCAAAACGGAGCGATACGATGCCAGTATTGATTTGAGTACAGCCAAAGAAGCACGGAAACAGTTGGAGGCAGAAATCAAGAGAATTGACGATCGCCAAGCGGAGCGCGATCGTCAAGATGCGGCGAGATGGGCATGGCAGAAAACCTCAGAAACACAAGGCACACAGCACATTCTTGCACTCGTCGGGCAACCAGAACTCAAAGCTCAGTTTCGAGCTGTAGAGCAGCTTTATCAGCAATTGCAGCAGTGGTGTGATCTGGCACAGTCGGCTCAACCGAAGACCAAGCTAAGAGCGGAGGAGATTGTGACTATGGTGAGTGCTTATTTAGATGGGCAGGGCTTGCCGATGCAGACGCGGCAGCAGATGCAGGAAGATTTGGCGCAAGCGCAGCGGCACAGTCGGAATCATGAGCGAGGACTGTCGCGATGAGCATCAGTTCTGCTAGCTTGGAAACCCATCTCAAAACTTATGCGATCAATCTGTTAGTGAGAACTTGATTACGAGACGAATTTTGAGAAGCCGAAAGACTCATGCTCTTGTAGCAACGTGTTTATCCATTTTGCTTCTCACAAAGGGAGGTTTAAAGTAGGGATAACTTTCGCGCTCACCGGACGCAAATAACCTTTGCAACTCAACCAACGCCTTGCAGCATTCTGGTGCAGCGCGGTTGTCAGACCGATTTGTCGCAACTCTACCCTTAATGATTATGATTAGTAAAGAGGACTTTAGAGGCTGATGCATGGATGATCAAGAGCTGACAGCACTTCTAGGTGATCTTGAATCTGATAGAGTTGAGCGTAAAGCGTCAATTTCAGACGGGAAAAAAATAAGACAAGCGCTTTGTGCTTTCGCTAACGATCTACCAAACCACAAAAAGCCTGGAGTTCTTTTTGTAGGAGTTAATGACGACGGAACCTGCGCCAACTTGTCTATTACAGACGAGCTTCTCCTTAGCCTTTCCAATATACGCTCTGAAGGAAAAATCTTGCCGTTTCCGGTATTGCAGGTTAATAAACGTATTCTAAATAGCTGTGAATTAGCAGTTGTTATTGTGGAACCGTCAGATGCTCCTCCGGTTAGATTCGACGGACGGACATATATTCGAGTTGGACCTAGACGCGCAACAGCCACACCTGAAGAAGAACGTCGCCTTAACGAAAAAAGACGCGCAAGAGACTTACCCTTTGATTTGCGTCCTTTTATTTCCGCTTCTATTGATGATTTAAATCTAGATACTTTTCAACATGAATATTTGGCATCAGCATTAGCGCCAGAAGTGTTAGATGAAAATCAGCGGTCTTTAACACAGAAGCTAATCTCATTGCGATTCGCAACTCCAGAACCGGACTCGCGCCCAACTAGCTTAGGTATTTTAGTGGCTGGGAAAGAACCTAGGCAATTTATTCCAGGGTTTTATATTCAATTTGTCCGCTTTGACGGGACGGAACTGACCGATCCTATTCGAGATCAGAAAGATATTAGTGGTTCTCTTATAGATTTACTACGCTATCTAGATGAAGTTCTACAAGCCAATATTTCGACAGCTTCTGATATCACAGCACAGCCTGTGGAAATAAAGCAGCCTGATTACCCTATCGTAGCTTTACAGCAGCTTGTGCGAAATGCTGTCATGCACCGTTCTTATGAAGAAACTAATGCTCCAGTGCGAGTCTACTGGTTTAATGATCGAATTGAAATTCAAAGTCCAGGTGGATTGTTTGGACAAATGAATCGTCAAAACTTTGGTCAAGGTGTTACCGATTATCGGAATCCTCACTTGGCGGAAGCCATGAAAAATCTGGGATATGTTCAGCGCTTTGGTATTGGAATTCCAACTGCTCAAAAAGAATTAAAGAAAAATGGGAATCCCCCAGCAGAATTTGCCATTGAGGATTCATATCTATTAGTTATTCTTAGGAGGCAACCATGACCGCACCAATTATTGCCTTCTTCAACAATAAGGGAGGAGTTGGAAAAACATCTCTTGTCTATCATTTAGCTTGGATGTACTTTGATTTAGGGCTAAAAGTGATAGCAGCAGATTTAGATCCTCAAGCTAATTTAACAGCGGCTTTTCTGGATGAAGATCGATTGGAAGAGGTATGGGAAGGTAGCAACGTCGATAGCTATAATACTGTCTTTCGATGCGTCAAACCCTTATTAAGTGGTATTGGTGATATTGCAACTCCAAATCTAGAGAAAATAGAAGATGGGTTAAACCTTTTAATTGGCGATTTACAGCTTTCTGGGTTTGAAGATGAGTTATCCTCCCAGTGGTCTGATTGCCTTGATCGCAAGGAACGAGCATTTAGGGTCATCTCGGCGTTTTGGCGCGTATTGAGTCAAGCAGCCTCCATTGATAGTGCTGATGTTGTTTTGGTTGATTTAGGTCCTAATTTAGGAGCAATTAACCGAGCGGCTCTTATCGCCTCGGACTACGTTGTAGTTCCTCTCTCACCAGATCTCTTCTCATTACAGGGACTCAAGAACCTTGGTCCAACTGTAAGACGCTGGAGAGAAGAATGGCAGGAGCGCATCCCCAAAAACCCAGCCTCAGATCTCGCCTTGCCAAAAGGGAAGATGCAACCTGTTGGCTATGTTATTCTTCAACACGGTGTTCGATTTGACCGTCCTGTAAAAGCGTTTCAAAGATGGATTGAACGAATTCCACACATTTACAGGGCTGAAGTTCTTCAAGAACCAAATAAAACCACCTTAACGCCATCAACCGATCCAAATCGTTTAGCGTTACTCAAACACTATCAAAGCTTGATGCCAATGGCTCAAGAGTCTCATAAGCCCATTTTCCAGCTTAAACCTGCTGATGGAGCGATAGGTGCTCACATTGCTGCTGTAAAGCTAGTGTACTGGGATTTCAAGGATTTAGCCCAAAAGGTTGCTGATCGAACTGAACTATTATTGCCCAACTCTCAACTAACTCTTGAACCAGAATTAAAGTAGCTCAAATGCATTGAAGGCTTGGGGTATCGGTCTAACGGTGCTGGTCAGCGGCTGTCGATAACCTCTGCAACAAAACCGATCATCTCTGTCAGTCCGCTGCACCAGAATTATTAGACAGCGGACTTGCTGCGTCATTGATTTGAAGAAACGAAGAGCCTTGCTTGAGAACACAATTGGCATTTGCAATAATCTCATCTACAAGCTGTTGACGCTCAATATTCTTCAAATCTTTACCCTTCTTATTACTTTCCGCTTGTAAAATTTGCTTTAGCTCAGTATCTGTTTTGTTTTCTAGCTCATCTCGTAGCTTACTTTCATCATGTTCATGGAGGTAAGCTACAGCATTAAAGGTGCTTTTTCTAGATTTGCTCCTACCTGACGAAACAATTTTATGAAGAGAATCACTTAATAGCGCTTCCTCAAGTTGATGTGCAAACTCAGAGTCAGTTGCTGCTTTATCCAGAACACATTTCATAAGATTCTTCAGCTTTATCTCCAGACTTTTTAGATTTTGCTCCTCAGTTTCCGACACGTTTAATGAACTCCTTTGTTAGGTCAATAACATACTGATACAGGTACTTCTTTCCAGATTCTGATGTTCCATACTTCTGTCTAAATGTTGATGGCTTATTCTCAAAGTTCATCGCCTCGGCTGTTGAATTTGCTTGAGGAATCCAAGTGTCAAAGATTGGGGACGGTGGGATTCTAAGCTCATTAAATATGTTTTCAAATCGCGCAGGCAGAGTTTTCATACCCCGCTCATGAGCTTTTGAATTAGATGAATACTTTGTTATCAAAAGACCCAAGCATTGAATCTGAAGTGGTCGCTCTGACTTAAAGCTATTTATGCTTTTGACAATCTGAGGTATGCCGTAAGTAGATAGCGTATCAGGGATGGTTGGAATGAGATAATAATCACTAATTTCAATACCATTTCTGGTAATAAAGCCCAAATTTGGGGGGCAGTCGATTAAGACATAATCGAAATTGGCAAGCTCAGTATGAATTGCTGTTTTAAGAACTTCCATTGGATTAATTGCATATCCAGTTTTGGACGGTATTTCAGAAATACGGTCTTGTATGTCAATAAATTTTATGCTTGATGCTAGTAAACTCAAAAATTGTATTTTCGAGTTAGACACACCGCTTTGCAGCGCCTCCCTGATATTAAAAATTGAGGTTTTTTCAAGCTTGTCGTTAAATAAGTGAAATAAAGTTTGTCCACGCTGATCAACTTTCTCCCACTCTTCCTCACCGATCAGGGCAATTGTGGCATTAGTTTGAGGATCAAGGTCAATGACTAAGACTTTCTTGCTGAACTCTGATGATAGACATTCTGCAAGCTGAACAGTGGTAGTTGTTTTGGCGACTCCGCCTTTTAAGTTAATTATGCTTACAACTTTTGTCATCAATGAAATCCCCAACGCCAACTGGTACTACTGCAACTACATTTCACCCAAAAGCTCAAGCGGTCTAACGTTTGAGTTGAACCGCACTGAGTCAATCCAGCAACACCAACTTTAGTTGGTAGTGCGGTTAACCTCACGACTATTTGTAGCGTGTCGGTTCCAACGAGATGTTCCACGGAACTGGACGGAACTGGGTGGATTTAGTGTTCCCAACCAGTAATATTAATATCTAGTTCTCGTGGAACTATTATTTCTGCCGTTGAGTTTCCTCTTAGCAGGATAATACGCTATTGGAGGGAATCATCCTGAAAGTGGTATGACTTCCCTTCCTTTGGGATTTATCCCGAATCTTAACAGCATAACTGCCCAAATCGGAGAGTTATACCGAGTGAGTCTTCAACGATTTGCCGCTATGGTGGAACAGATCTGCTGCCTCTTACCTCGATGAACTCACCGCTGCGTCTCGTTGATCAAATTCGCGCGATCTCCCTTCCAAGTCTTTCAAAAACGGTCGTTTGTGCAAAGAAACCTGAGATTTTGAGACTCAACTTGAACCTTATACTGATCAAATCTCACAGCCTTCTGGATTTCTCAGAACCTTAAAACGTGAGACGGATTTTGAGAAAACAAAGAGAATGCACTATCGAAATCTCAGAATTAAGTAATTCCACGATCAAATATTAAACGTAGAAATCAAATTCAAGTTCTAATCTTTTTGTTTCCCCAGCTATTGCCGCAAAGTTAGGGAACCGCGAAGAGTCACGATCGCACATCGAAGCGATTTAACTCTCTCCTCCAATCAGTTGTAGAAGGGCGAGTTTATCTTCAACTTTGAGAGGGTTACAACAGAGGGCAAAGACACTGTGAAGAATTCATTTCATCCTGCATTACGTTCAAGCTGAGGAACATCTAGATCGGTTGTTCCAAACGCATCAGCTAACTCATCCCAAGAGCAATCCAACATCGTACAGAAAATCTTCATTTGTCTTGGATTGAGTTTTGGAACGGCTCGATTTGTTTCCCACGCGCTGACAGTTTGATGGCTGATATCAAGAGCTTTCGCCAAGTCCCCTTGGCTAATTTTTCTTTTACGCCGCTTGAAAAGGAGCCAATCAGCAAAAGTCATAGGAAAACTTCAGCCTATTCAAAAAATGATACCTGTTGGAATAGAATAACCTAATCTCCGATGATCAGGAAATTCCCTGACAGTAAAGATTTTCAGCCTTCTGATCCACTAGAACATTCCATCGATCTAGAAATTTCTCGTTAAGTGGATCATTTGGCTGCGGGAGCCTATAGAAGATAGTAATTGCCCACGCCCTTACGCAGCAAAACTATCTTCTGGCTTAAAGGTACGAGCCAAACACCTGCTCGCTGGATTGGACAACGCCAAATACCAGGAATTGTTTGACGACATCGTTAGGGATAGTATATTTGTCCATATCAACTCAAAAGGCTGGACTGCGAGATGAAATGGAATGTGGCTGTTTATCAGACGTTAGATGGCACCTGGCATACTGTTTATCCAGTCAATTTGCATGATGTTGAATTTCGTGCTTTTCTACGGGAGCAAGAGCTTTGGAATATTGAAAGAGAAAAAAGACTGTTTATCCGTTACCGAGTAGACGCACCGCATTTTTACGCACTTTCTGATCGGGTTCGCCCAATCATCGAGCGTCGAGAAGCGTCGCTTCGACATAATGAACGGGTTGAACAGTTATTGACAGCGTTGCAGCAGCCAAACTTAAAATTTGGGTACTACCACTACACTCAGGACGGACGAGAATTCATCACCATTTTCAAAAGCGAACAGTACACCTGGAGCCGAGAAGTGGTTCGGAGTCGATTGGACATTGGCTGGCGGCATGACCTCTTTGGCGCTCACGCAGGACATCGATTAAGTGAACATTGTCCTTGGGTCGCGATCGAGGTAATTGATACTCACTTTCCAGAAGACCGTGCCTTTGACGCTTGGTTGCGGTTGAGCGCCGAGTTTCCCTGTCTTGTCCTATTCGACTTTGTGCAGGAAGAGAATTACTACTTCCAAGTGATCGAAGCCAATCAGCGAGTTCGGTTTATTTACTACATCTATGAAGGAGCGCTATGGAAATCTAGGGAGCAATTGCCAAACTGGAATGCTGCCATATTTAAGGAGAAACTTACTGCTGAACTCTCCGAGAAGCGATTAAATCGCCAGCGTCGCACCGTCTAAAGTCGAGACTGATTACAGCAGCCGTAGGCGATCGCCCTACATCTAAAATTTCAGCACTGCGATCGCCCGTTCAACCTGCTGCTCTGAAACCTCCAAATAGCGTTGCAACGCTTGCAGTGATCGATGCCCAGAAATTTGCTGGATCACCCGCAGCGGTACTCCTGCCGCCGCCATTTGTGTCAAAGCCGTGCGTCGAAAGCTGTGGGTACTAGCTCCCTCAATTCCAATTCGTGCAAACGCTTCGCGCAAAATCGCATCTGCCGATCTCGAATTGAGATGACCGCGCCCATGTCGTCCAGGGAAAAGATACAGCTTGCCTGCCTGGTCTCGGTGCTGCTCCAGATATTCACGCAACTGTGGGTGTGTACTGATTTGACGGGTCGATTGTTCTCCTTTTGTGTTGCCTTTGCGAATCGTGATTTTGCCACGCACCCCGATCGCATCAAACACATCACCCGTAAGCATTGTGCAGCCCTCATTGATTCGACAGCCTGTGAAAAAGCAGATTGCAAATAATGCACGATCGCGATCGCAGTTAAACGCTCGAAACAGTTGAGCGATTTCTTCACCGTTGAGAATTCTTGCCTGACCATGCCCCCCAACTTTCATTTGACCCTCCATTTCTACATGAAGAAATTGTACTTTCTTCATGTAACGGCTGAAAAGCCCGGAAATTCGTAGAGAAGGACGGAACGATCTCAAGAAACACAACTTGTAATCAGCTTATTGACAATTAATTCTATTTATATCAAGCCTACTCGATTTGCGAAAACAAAGCCATTCTGCCCCACTCTAAATCCCTCTTCTCAAGGCTATTCATGCAGCAAAAGTCGCTAGGATATACACTACGTAGAACTTTGGTCTGAGCGCTACGCTTGAGGGGCAAGACTGAATCATAGCAAAGCTTCTAGAAGCTGAGTGAAGGGAACGTCTCAATCTCTGGCAATAAATGGCTTTCAATCAGAAATGGCTGAACCCTTCTTCTAGCGAGGATTTAAGAGATTTTTGTCAAATAGATGATTCCGAAGGGTGAGAACTAGGACTCCTGCTCTTTTCTCGGTCAACTAGCGTGAATTAATAGCATATTCTGCAAGGTAGAATGTTTCACCTTGCTATACGTCGTTTTCCATCTAACATAGTGGTAATCAAGAATACGACCACCATTTGCAGCTAAGTAGTTATGTCGAACGTAATCATAATTCTCTGGCTATTTACCTTCGTAAAAATTCAATTGTAGCTTTGCTTATCTTGAACATTCACTTACTGTTGCTGCAATCTTACTGTGCTAGAAGATGCTAATAAGGCAGTATACAAGTAGAGCGATATAGGGCAAAGAGAGAATAACTGGAACGAATCTTTCAACTTTTGTCTGAGATTGATAGTTCTTGTACCTTTTCTCCTTCTTTATGATTTCCCATTCCTTGTCATAGCAAGCAAATGGCAACATATCTTCGATTTCAGAAATAACTTTGAATTTGCTAGAATTCAATTCTTTGTAGGATTGAACATTGTTGTACCAAATCGCACAAAGTAAAACTCCCAGAAGGGAAATGACTCCAACTGCCACAAGTTGAAGTTTAGAATTCGTAAAATGAATTTGATCCTTATTAGTAGTAAGTGCAATCAATGCAAGCAAGCTTGACAAAACTGTAGTATAAAAGCTATTCATCTGACCTCTTCTAGAGGTCATTCTGTCTGTCATTTCAACGTATAATTTATACTGTTCAAGCAAGTGGTCTTGAAATTTCTCACCGTACTCTGCTTTGGAGAGGGGGACGTAAGAGGACTCTCCGCGCTCCGTGTTGAAGGAGTGACTTGAAATCGGCTCTTGATTCTGCGTCTTTTCATCCTGATTTTCCATGTCATTCTTTGGGGAAAAAATCTAATCAATAATTTTACAGCGCAGATATGGAACGAAAGCATTATGGATTCTCAATCTGTTAGTGCCCAATCTTTTAGCCATAGCCTTAATCCTATCCTTGCTATCAAAGTCATACTCATACTCAAACACGCCTTCCTCGACTTCTCTTCCTATCAAGGAGATCGACGTTAAGTAGTCGATGAAGGTGTCTATATTGCCTTCAGATATAGGCTCGTTATTAAAGCTTACACCTGCGCTAGTTGAGACAGAATACAGTATTTTCTTGTCAATTACATTAACTATACCCACCAACTCATACATAAACTCTCGCATCTTACCGATCGCTAATTCACCCTCAGCAACAATTGATGAAAATAGCCAACTGGAATAGCGATCGTAATAAACGGAGCGTATATCTTCTGCCTCTATTAAATTGTGTCCTCTGCGAGCCGCAAGATTTTTTGCCTCGTTGAAGAAGAAGATTAAATCTCTGGGGCGCGGAAGAATTCGATTGTAGATGTAATCCCTTACAGGTTCATCTTCAACTGTTTCTGCTACATAATACGTCCATAACTCGTCTTTAGTGACAGTTTTACTATTTAATTCAACAAATCGCTTCTCAATAACTCTATATAAAACGTCTTGGTCGTTCCATCGGAGATAGGTATATTCGAGCTTATCTGGCTCAGAGTAGTTATCTTGAATGTATTTGAAGATGTCGCTACGGAGAAAAACTGTTAGGTTAAAAGAGATATTTGCTGCCTGTCGATTTATATTCTTCAGCTTAAATAAATCCCTAACAACTGCTTTTGCTACACGTAGTAATCCTAGTATCCAGGAGCTTTGAGTTGCGATTCTTTCAGTTCTTTGCCAAGCCTTATCGAGATTGTCAACGAGTACAGCAATTCTTCTTTCTCTACTACTAAAAACTTCCGCTAACTTATCTTTAATGTTGGATATGGTGCTATCGTGAAGCACCTCAGAGACCTTCACTCTAAACTCTGTAACACCTTTACCCTGGACAGAGGAGACACTAGAAATTCTTTCCAAATCCCGAAACTCTTGTTCTAATCTCTCAGAGAAATCTACTAGAAAAATATCTTTGTTCTGTTCAACAAAACGACAAAAATCTGACTCTGGCTTGCTGTATGAAGAGGGATGCCTTTCTTGAATTTTATCGTACACTGATCTTGCAATCTGCGAGTAGATCAAGAATTTCCATGTACTCTCAATGAGATAATTCTTCTCGTAATTCTCAGGTAGGGATTCTAATACGTATATTAAGCTCTGTATTTCCATAGGTACAGGCTCAATGATACAGACATAGTTTCTAGTGTCAGCTTCAAGGATAGACCTCAAGGAGTGCAGCGTTGCAGTTTTCCCCGCCCCTTTTCGTCCAATCACAATGTTGTAATCATTTCTTGTTAAGCTCATCAAATCTAATACTTCAAAGTAATAGTTTGATAGCACTTCAGATTCATCTTCTGCTAAATAATCACCAAATTCAATTCGCTGTAAATCTCCTTGCTCCCTTTGTATCTTCTGATTAAAAACTCTTTGTGATAAGAATTTGATAGCAGTATCTCTTACAGGGATCATAAAAGAATCTACTGCATCTTCAAGAGCTTTTGGATTATTGTATCTAACTAAAAGCTCTCTATAGTCTATTGGAACTTCATAAGGCTCCTCTACCACCATTAGAAGTTCCTTTTGCAATCCATAAGCTAACCCACAAATTATCGAGCATTTAGAGTTTTGTATTGCGTAGCCATCCCTACTACTAGAAGAGAACTCAACCAAAACTGCTGGAACGTTGCTCAATTGCTCTAAATACCAGGTCAAGCTTTGTACAGGGCTTTCTGAGGGATCATCTACCTTGTAAGTCAACTTATACTTATTGATCTTCTCAACTATTTTTCTACTGTAGTTTGTATCTACTTGATTCTTGAGGTACAGAAGAGCTTTTCTGTCTTCTCCAGCTTTTACTTTTCCAATATCCCTAAATGAATCGGAGCCTTTCTTATACGGTTCCCTTTCTAGAAATCTCTGAACGATATTCTGAGCATTTGTATACTTAGAATAACCAAATCCTTTAAGAAAGAAAAGTTCCTTGTATCTATTGAAAGATTCAGTATATGAAGTATCTAGCAAAAGGAATAAAGGCTTGTTTTTAGCGATTGCATAGCCTAATTCAAATAATACGTTGTCACTCATTCCAGTCAAATCAGCACAAAAGTAGTCAGCAGCATCTATTGCCTTAACAACATCATGAATAACTAACTTCCCAGAGGCTGAATAACTTCGCCATGATCGCAAATTTGCTCCTTTGCCAAGCTTATTGATCTCTTCAATAGCCTCCTCCACACACAGACCAGCGTGCTTAGGATATCCACTATAGGCAAAGAAACCTGTCTTCATACAAGTACTTCAGAAATTCAATTCTGACTTCGTTCTGTTTGATAACAGTGTACTCCTCAAAATGTAAGTAGTAAAGATTTATACTTCATGTTTCCTCTAATTATTCTTAAGAAATCTAACCATTGCAAAATATTTCAAGCAAGGACGGTTTGAGTCACTTTCTCCTGTTGTCGGGCAGATAGCCATATTTCCGCAGTAGGCGTTTGCTATCGTTTTCAAGCAGCATCAACCTGCGTTACTGTTTTATTGAACGATCGCACAATTTCCACAATTTGATCTGCCTCATCATCTTGGAACACGCCATCTAGACCGTCAGGGTGCGCGTCGGTGAACGGCGGCTCGTAGAGTTGTCCAGGGTCCATAATGCCGTTTTGAGTCAAATAGTCGATGATCGTTTCAACAAATCGGATTTGGTTGGCGCTGAAGTTGTTGCCTTCAAGATAGCGGGCGAAAGCTTGTTTAGCAGCGTTTCGATCGAGTCCGACCAGTTGACGAATAAACAGCTTGAGGCTGAGATTCTTGCCAAAGACTTGCTCAAACTGCTCACGACTCTCGATCGCGGGAGATTGAAACAACATGGTTTCGAGCGCTTCTAAGTCGGATTCGGTAAGAGGAACATTGCGCTTAAGCTTGGCGATCGCGATGTGATCGTCGTTTGCTCGAATGTATGCCTCTACTTTCTTGCGGTATTGATAGGGGCTGAACCCAGTTTGTTGAGTGGGAACATCAACCTCTTGCACTTCGCCCATCTGATCAGTGAAATCGGTGTAGACGATTCGCTGCTCTTGGCGATCGACGAACTTAATCAAATCACGTAGATCGAGCCTCATTGCATCAATTATCGTAGGAGTGATGTCTGTCCACCAGGATTCTGCTTGCACTTCATCGATGAGAGACAAGTGCTGCTTGACCATTGGAATGTCGCGCTTGCTTTCAAGCTGGCTGATTAGGTCGCGCACTTTATCACGGAGTTGAACAAAATCATTGGTACGCTTTAGGATCGACAATTGGAGTTTGAAGCAAAGTAGATCGAATTCTTTCGCAAGGCGATCGTCATTCGGTAAGCTATTCGGCAGATTTGCTAAAGAGTCAGCAATGATTTCGTTGTCTTCTTCACTAAGGTGTTCCCAACGTTGTCGATCGGAGAAGGTTTCGACTTGCTGGAGATGGCGACGCACGAGAAAGTTTTCCGGCTCCATTGTGGCAACGTGCTGATGTAAGTCATTCAGGAGAGAGTGGCGGAGAGCGGTTTGATTGGGATCTGATTGAAGGAGTTGAACGAGTTCGAGGCGTTTTTTAACAAGGCGGCTGGTCAAGGTTTCGGGAAGTCGCTGATTTGCTTCGGGGACTTGTTGCTTGAAGAAATCAAAATTGCCGCAGAGATCAACCACTAAGAATGTCGTTTTGTCTTGTCCGATGCCGAATAGATCCTGACAGAGCCGAGTGCCGCGTCCGATCATTTGGTTGAACTTGACTCGTGAAAAAACGGGCTTGAAAAACATCAAATTCACGACTTCGGGCACGTCTACACCTGTATCAAGCATATCGACTGAAACCGCGATCGACGGTTGCTTATTTGCCTCTGAAAAGTCATCAAGCAAGCTTTCGGCATAAGCAATCTCGCTGTGAATCACTTGAGCAAACTTGCCATTGTAGTGTGGATAGTTTTGATTGAAGCGATCGACAATGAACTCAGCGTGTTTCTTGGTACGGGCGAAGATGATCGTTTTTCCTAAGCGATCGCCGCCCTCGACTTTTAGACCGCGCTGCATCAGAAGTTCGATCGCTTGATCGACGGTGCTGATGTTGAATAGCCACTGATTAAGCGCGGTAGCATCGACGTGGGTGGGAATGGTTCCGGTATCTTCGTCTCTGAACTTCGCTTCGTATTCTTCTTGTTCTTCGGGAGATAGGTCTGCATACTTGACTCCAGTGCGGAGAAACTTGAAGGGCACATCGACTCCTCGCGCTGGGACTAAGTAACCATCATTGACTGCATCGTTTAGTTCATATGCAAAGGTGGGATTGCCTTTTTCTAATTCAAAGATGCGGTAAGTATCTCGGTGAACTTCATCGCGTGGTGTTGCAGTTAAGCCAACCAGTAGTGCATCAAAGTGATCAAAGATGGCGCTGTATTTTTGGTAAATCGATCGATGCGCTTCATCGACAATTACTAAGTCAAAATATCCTGCTCCAAAGGTGCGTCCGTTGCCATCGACGCGATTGATAAAGTTGATCATCGTGGGATAGGTGGAGAGAACCACATTCGCGCCTTCAATGCTTTTGTCTTTGGTGATGTCGATCGCAGTGACAGTCGGAAGATGCGTTTTGAAGGCGCGGAGAGCTTGAGTGATCAGCGCAGTACGATCGGCAAGCAACAGAACTCGTTTGACCCAATTCGCTTTAATTAGGAGATCCACAAGCGCGATCGCGGTTCTGGTTTTTCCGGTTCCAGTCGCCATCACTAAGAGCGCTTTCCGGCTTTTCTGGTCGAAGGTGTCAGCAATGCGGCGAATCGCTTCGGTTTGATAGCTGCGATTCACGATCGCCGGATTGACTTGAACAAGGTGAAGACGCTTACGGCTAGTGCGGCGGAAGATGAGGCGCTCTAGTTCGTCCTTTTTGAGAAAGCCACTAATTTCGCGAGGTGGGTAGCTTTGATCGTCCCAAATCCAATGTTCGTATCCGTTGCTGTAAAAGATGATCGGACGAGTTCCGAATTGGGCTTCAAGACAGTTGGCGTAGAGTTCGGCTTGATGTTTGCCCACTTGAGGATCTTCAGTCGTGCGTTTGGCTTCGATTAAAGCAAGCGGTTTACCATTGTCGCCCCACAGCACATAATCGACTTTGCCATTGCCGCTATCATTCGGCATTCCTTGAACTGGAACCTCGATCGAGCGCGAATCTTCCAGATTCCAGCCTGCTTCTTTCAACAGGACATCGATGAGATATTTGCGGGTGTCGGCTTCGTGATAGTCGTGGCGATCGGGAACAGTTCTATTTGATTGTTTGAGGGCGGTGAGTTCGGCTTTGATTGCTTCGAGTTCTTCAGCGGTTTGAGAGTGTCGAGCCTCGGCAATGCGACGGAGTTCATCGGCTTGAGAAAGCTGGGTCGCGAGGGTTTGCAGTTGTTGTTGCGTCAGATCTCGATCGACGGAGTTGGGCTGGGGGACGAGAGCGCGATCGAAGGTGAGGGCGGGAAGATTCCGACCGTCGGGGGCGTAGTAGCGGTATAGCCAGTAAAGGAAGTGGAAGAGTTCTTGAACGATTGCGATCGCGTCACGGGACTGAATGACGGTGGCTTCGTGAACAGCGAGATTGCCGACTTTGTGAATGGTGCGGACTTTTTGGAACAGGCTGGGGGGATTGAGGTTGTCTTTGAAGGTTTGTTCGTGGATGAGTGCGCCGAGATTGTTGTCTTTCGGGTCGCGATAGGGGAGTTGTAGGTAGGTGTCGTTTTTGTAGAGCCAGTGGACGGCTTGTTCTAGAGTGAAGCGGGCATAGAAGCAACTGGCGCGAGGGGCGGAATAGATCAGGCTCTCGGCGTGGGTGGCGTGTTCAAACAGTGAGGGGTAACGATCGTGCAAAAAGTCGAAGTTAGATGCCATGACCGGGAGCCGTGAGATTGAGTACTGGTATTTGTTCTAACGTGACTTCAACGAGATGGAGTCCGTAGACCCTCAGCTTCACGTTTTCTTTAGAGTTCCCAGTTACTCGATAGGGTTTAGGTTGGGCAGCGATCGCGCTTTTGTACGAAGACTTTAAAGTGATTTGATGCGGCTGATAAATTGTGCTTCTACCTGCACATGGGAAATTCCATTTGAGTTCTGCTGGAACGCTTGCCAGCGTTTTTCATTGACTTGAATGATTTCTGCTTCGGTGAGATCTGGAAATTCGATCGTGGTGTCGATGAATTGCTGACTGTAGAAGTATTGCAAGGCTTGTTCGATGATGTTTTCTGGATTATCGTGACCTAGTTCGATTAACTGCTGAATTAGAGTTTTGGCGGCTGCGTGATAAAAATGTCCATAGAGCGGAGAGTTAGTAAGTTTCGATAGATTTATTAGAGCGATCGCATTTTGTCGAATTTGAATGATCGATCACTGAGACTTTTGTGAGGTTACGCTTCATCTTCTGGTTCACCAATCGCCCGTTGAGCAGCATTACGGACATGCAAAATTCTAACAGTTGGGATGGCTTGCTCTTCGAGAACGGTAAAAAGGATTCGATAAGTGTGCTGACCGCGCCCGTAGAGAATTTGGCGGATTTCTTGGCTGAAGAAGGCGTTTTCACGGGCTAAGGCGCAGCGATAGGGCATTTCCTGAAGGGATGAAATGGCTTTGATTAGACCTTGATACCATTCTTGAGCGCGGTCAGGAGTGGTGAACTGCGAGAAACTTAGAAAAGCATCATCGGCTTCTGCTTTAGCAATGCTGGAGAAATCGATGCGGTAGGTCATGGTTCCAGGGAAAGACCATATTTTTGATTTTGTTCAGTGATGAATTCTTCTAGGCTAGAGAACCGCCCTTGTTCAAAATCATCAAGTCCGCGCTGGATACCGTCAATGGACTCGAAGAAGTCGCGATCGTCAAAGCTTAAACCGAGTGCAAGGACAGCAAGGGCGACTTGTGTAATGTCTTGCCCTGTCGTTTCGGCACGTTGACGAAGGAGCGCTTCGATTTTAGGTGGAAGATTGAGGGTAATGGGCATCAGATTCAAGCTTGTCAATATAAATTGATTATACAGAATTGACAAGTTATACCCCTTTAAAACCCTTCTAAACAGCGTTTAAGAAGATGCAAACTCGGTGATATGCCGCCGCTCTTCGGATTTGAAGCCGAGAACAATCTGCTGTTTTGGAATGCCGATCGCGACGAGTTCGCTGGCGATGCCGTCCTCAGTTCCGTCGTGCTGAATCCAGATTTTGTGATTGATGATGTCGAGATGAATCAGTACGCCGTAAATTCGTTGATCGCCCTGCCAACCGTGTTCGACAAGAAGATAATGATCGTTTGTTTCGTCGATAACGATTTTCAGTTGTGTCTCAGGATCATTGCCTAGAAAGTTCAGCCAGTCTTGTAAAACCGTGAGAATCGCTTGTTTTAGGTTAGCGTTTGAGGTGAGCATAGATTAGATTTCTCCTCGAAAAGCTCTTTGGAGAAGGGAGTTGAAAAGACTATCTGCATCTATAACAGCTTCTTTAAGCTGGTCTACTGACGAACGCGCAGCATCCGCCAGTAGTATAAAGCGTTTTTGAAGCTCAATTGGTGGAAGAAGAAGAGGGATTTTCAAAAACTCTGACGCACTGAAGTTCGACATATTATTTGAAGGTTTGGCTTTTTCAAACAGATATTTTTTGCCAAAAGAACTATTCAAATATGCTGAAACATATTCAGATAGGGCTACCTTCTCCTGAAAACGGACTCGGACAAGATAGCCAGCATAAGCATATTTCTCGTCACTTCTCCAAACGGCAGTTTTTCCTACAAGTTCAGGGCTATTGGTTCGATTAAATAGAAGATCTCCTCTTTGCACAGTGAACTTCTCTTCATCTCTTGAAGGGATTGAACACCACTTAATATCATCAAGATTGATTTCGCCCTTATAAGTAAGGTTATTCATCCGAAGCACTGGAACGCCAACTTTTTCCGAGTTAGCCTTTTCAGCAGTTCCGTACTGTGTCTGGCTCACAACATCTTTCATTGGAACAGTTTTCCATTCCTTTGAATTAATAGCAGGATCGCCAAACATCTCCAAGAAAGCCGATCGCAATAATTCCTCAGTCAGTCGAATCGCTTCTTGGCGTTTGCGGCGGATGGCATCGGCTCGATCGAGAATGTCGGCAATGCGGCGCTGTTCGTCGATCGGAGGAATTGGAATGAGTAGCTCTGATATATTCTGAGTATTTAGAATGTCCATCGTTCCGCCATGAGTGTGCATCTCCATCTGGAATCGTGCTAATGGAGAGCGGAAAAATCTGCTAAAAAAATGAGGATTGATGATTTTAGAGTCAAGAGCCAAGCGAACTAAGCGAGGATTAATGATTCCTGGTTCAAAAACATCAGGAACAACCAAAATTTTCCCAAAAGTGCCAACTAGACTTATAAGAATATCTCCAGCTTTCACTTCACAAGATTTCAAAGAGTCAAACTTCTCTTGACTGATGTAATAATTCCCAACTGAAAGATCCCCTGCAATGACCTGCTCCTGACCATAAATACGAAATCCTGACTCAACATAAAACTCTTTTTTTAGTGAAGATCCGAACGGACCAGCTTTCACAGCCGGTCTGTCAGAAGTACCTAATTCTCTAACTGTTTTCCAAGACCAGTTTGATGGAATTTGAGGCAACTTCATCTTGACGGGTTCTCCAAACTATTCAAATGCAACAGCATTTCATCTTAAGCTTGATCGCGCTCTGTGGCTCAAAGTACGATCGCGGCTCTAATTCTCTTGCTCAAGCTCAGCCTGTAGCTGTTGAACACGCTCGATCGACACACCCGTAACCCGAACCACAAACTCAGAAGTCATCCCTTCCCGTAGCAAATTCAGCGCAATCCGCTCCATTGCCTTCACTTCCCAACTGGTCAATATCTCCATAACCCTCGCCTCATTCGCTAACCCCATTCTATCGATCTCCGCTTGAAACACTTCCTCCTCACTCTCATTCAGTCGCAAATATACATCCACAAAACCAGAAATCAACTGCATCCTTGCCGGATCTAACCGCAGCGTCGTCAGCACCCGCAAACACTCCGCCTTCACCCGTGGACGATCCGCGATCGCAACACTCATCTTCGCCATCAGCGCCGCCGCAACTGGATTCTGCTGCTCTAGAAAATCGCGCCAATTCAACTGAATTGAAGCAAACTGAAACGCCAATACATTCAAATCAGGAAACGACACCTGATAAAGTTCAGACTCCGCCCGCTTCGGCTCATCAAACGAAAAAACAGCGATTGGATAGATCGGCAAATCATACTTTTCATGCAGCCGCGCAAAGTGCTTAAACATTCGCTTTGCAAACGCCGACTCTGAATAAGATTGATTCTCAATGTGAATCAGAAAGCACGTCTCTTGGTCTTGATATCGAACCTGCACCAAAAGATCAATCTCTTTCTTCTCGCCAGAAGTCACGTCTGTAAACACTTCCTGCGGCAGAAACTGAATCGAATCTCGATCGAGCTGGTTCGCCACCTGTGGCAAAAACAAATCTAGAAACTCCACAAAAAACGTTGAGAGCAGTTCTTTGAATAGACGATCATGGTCGATCTGATTCATTTCAGCAGCTTCTCTAACTCATTCAAATCATTCTGGATCTCAGCTTCAAGCGATCGCAATTTCTGCAAAATCACTTTCGGCGGCTCATAGGAAATCTCTTCATACTCAACCTCTTTGTAGCGGTTGATCGATAAATCATGTCCATTTGTCGCGATCTCCGCTTTCGGTACAAAAAACGCTTTTTGCGATCGCACCGTATCCCGCTCCGGATCTCGCTCTTTCCACCGCTTCACCAAATCCGGAATGTCATTCTGTTCCACAGGTTGCCGCTTATCATCGAGCGACAAGCCATCTGCCTCCATATCGTAGAACCAAACGAAATCCGTTCCACCCGCGCCCGTCTTAGTGAAAATCAGTACTGCGGTCGAAACCCCCGCATACGGCTTAAACACTCCCGACGGCATCGAAATCACCCCATCGAGCTTATGATTTTCCACCAACTCTTTACGTAATGCTTTGTGTGCGGTTGAAGACCCAAACAGCACCCCATCCGGCACAATCACCGCCCCACGTCCGCCCTTCTTCAACAAGCGCAAAAACAATGCCCCAAACAATAGTTCTGTTTTTGTCGTCGAAAGGACTTTCGTTAAATCTTTCGCGATCGTCGATTTCTCCACCGACCCCTTGAACGGCGGATTCGCCAAAATCATCGTAAAGGCTTCCTTTACTCCTGCATGTTCTTCCGAGAGTGAATCCCGCGCCTCGATCTTCGGCTGCTCAATCCCGTGCAGCATCAGATTCATACTGCCAATCCGCAGCATCGTCGCATCGAAATCAAACCCATGAAACATCTCTTGATTGAAATGCTCTCGATTCCCTGGCGCATTTAATATCGATCGTCCCTCTGCATCTTTGAGATCCCGCAAGTACTCCGCCACCGCGACCAAGAAACCCCCCGTCCCACAAGCCGGATCACAAACAACCTCTCTCGCCCCCGGAGCCATCAACTCCACCATCATCCTGATAATGTGGCGGGGGGTGCGAAATTGCCCATTCTGTCCCGCTTGCGTCAGCTTCGACAGCATATATTCGTACAAATCCCCCATCAGATCCACATACGAAAACTCTTGCGATCGCTCTGCCTGCCTCGCTAACAACTCCAGAATCTCATCCACCCGCTCAATCACATTTGCCAGCAGTGCTGCATTTGCGACCAGGAAAATCGCATCCTTCATGTGATGCGCGTAGGTGCTATCGACTGCCGTACCGCCTAAATCCTTGATAAACGGAAACGCCCTATCTCGAACACAAATCAGCTTCTCTTCAGGATTATCGATCTTCTTGAAATACGACCAGCGGCGTGGATCATCTTTTGAAGTGAAAATACGATCGCCTATCTCTTGTTTTAGTCGTTCCGCCTTGCGTTCTTTCGCCAGTTCCAGATCATCGAGCCGCTTGATAAACAGCAAATACGAAATCTGCTCAATCACCGAAATTGGATTACTGATCCCATTACTCCAAAACGTTTCCCAAAGCTTATCGACTTTCGATCTCAACTCACCCGTGATCATCCACCTAACTCCCCGGAAAAGAGCTTTTTACACACTTAATTGAGTAAACTCGCCTGAAGCCTAGCCATCATAGAGCCTTTTTTCACAACATCAGCGATCGTCCGACAATTGATCGATCGTCTTAAGAATCAACTTTTTCATTGAAGGCAACTGCTTTTTCAGCACTTTTGCATCGTTTTCGATTTGCGGCGATCGCTCCAATTTTTCCAACCCCTTTAAAATCTGACGCAATATTCTGACATTTGTCAGAATATCCGATTCGTCACTCACAGCAGGCGGTTCATCGCTCAAGTATCGATGCAACTGTCGCGCCGACTTCCCAACGATCGTTTCTAACGCTGGCATTAATGCCTGTTGTCCCTTTTTCGGCTTACCTCGCCCCTCACGGTATCCCGCTACTTTTAATCGCTCCGCTAAAGCTTTCACTTCAGACGGTGAATAATCTCGCCGCTTCTCATTTTCTGAGACCTCGATCGCAAGCGCCCGCTCTGGGTCTTCATCCGCATCAAAATCAAATCGCCGTACCAGAACTTGATCAGCCGGAAACTGAATCGCATAATCATCGGGCTTGTTCGCTTTTAACCATTCAATCGCTGCCAACCGATGCCCTCCCGCCAGCAAGCGACTCTTTGAATCGATCGCTAATGGCTCAATTAACCCCACAACGGCGATCGACTCTGCTAACTCAAGCACATGAGACTCATTTAGCGATCGCGTGTCCTGCTGTCGATGCTGAATTTCCGTAAGCGCGATCGTTGTCGCAGTAGCGTTCTCGCTTGATACAGGAGTATTGCGAGACTGAGCCTTCGCGATGAGTTTGTCTAGACTCATTTCCCACTCCCCTTCAGCAACTTATCGATTTCTTTCCCGATCGCCTGATAGTCTGCCCAAGCAGCTCCCGCTGCTTCGCCCCGCATCAGATTCACAGGTAAACCTTCCAGTTCAGCATCCTGGTAAATCGTTCGATTCTGAATCGATCCCTTAAACAAAGGCAATCCAGCTTTCTCTAAAGCCTGTCGAGCCAATTTGCCACGGCTACGGTTTGGGGGCGGCATCATCGTCAGCAGCACTCGAAATTTTCCCTTCGGTAGCGCTGCTAAATCGCCTAGAGTCGCGATCGCTGCCTCCATCGCAAACGGAGTAATTGAAGTGGGGATCACCAGCAAATCCGAACTTTCAGCCAATGCCAGTAATTCTGCCCCGGTCGGTCGTGCAGGTGTGTCGATGACTAAACTTTGATAATCATCGGGAACGTTATCGCCGTCTGTCACGAGAAATGGGACGCGATCGCCTCCGCGACCAGCCCATGAAAATGCTGATCTATTGACATCACCATCGCCCAAAACTACACGGTTCGCACCACGCTTTGCCGCTAGATATGCCGCGATATGAATCGAGGTTGTGGTCTTTCCCACTCCTCCCTTAAAGCTTGCCACTGTAATAATCATGAGCCGATTTTATGCGAGGATCGGCACAAAACTTACATCAGATTAAGCAAAATTTTGCAAGAAAGTTTGTGTCGCAGATCATGGCACAAATAGACAGAAATTCTTCCTAAGCCTGAATAAGGTAGTCAAAATTACCATCTCCCGCGTGTTCACGCAGCGTAGCAATAATTCGCGTTGGCTGATCGCGGGGACCACTGACATAAAAAGGCTTGCCATCTCGACCAAAGACGATCGACTGATCCATCTGGCTAGAAGTGCCCAGATGAGTCTTGGCGGTTTCAAAATCTGGATGCGGTGAAAATCCTAAATCTGCCGCATAAGCGACCGATCCCCAAATAATATTCTGTGCCTGCTCTAATGAGATTTCGCGTGCATCCTGCTCAAACCCAGCGTAGGACTGCTGAACAAGATGATCATATTTACGCTGGTCGAACTTACGCGGACCGAAGCAATTCTTCACCCCCAAACACCAATAATCTACGAGGTAACTGCCCACTAGCAAAACGTTACGATCCAGTCGCGTCACAAAAATCTGCGCCAGTCCATTTCCGATCAGATCGTCTGTAGCTTCAGACCGACTAGGTTTCTTCGATCGCGGACTGTCTAACAGAGCTTGAGCCGCGCCTTCATTAATTAAGCAATGTCGCAAAGGTTGTAAATCTCCCCGCTCCGTCCGTTCGTGCGTGACCTGTTCAGCCTGGGCTTGAAGAATCGCGCTCACCTCACTAGGGCGGAGTCCCAACTGACGAGCGATCTGTTTGGGTGACAACTTGCGATCACGGAGTCGAAGAATGTCTTGCTGATAATCGGATGACATAGCTTTTCAACACGGAGGCACTGGTCCCATTGTACGGCGATCGTAAAACTCTCAATTCTGGTTTGTTAAGACGCTACAAACAGAAATTCTTTGAGGCTATTTCTTGCCTTTTTTGGACTGTTTGGAAAACAGATCTTTCTGAAAGCCCTCCACCGCGAAATGAATGGGATAACCGAGTAACTCACGAAAGCGTTTTGTGATTTCGCTCTTTTTGTATGAGTTTGCAACAGTGACCTGACTCTTCAGAAAGTTTGCTAACTGCTTGACGGTTAGAACTCGAACATAGCCCATGTCATCTGGTGCGAGTTTTCGCTTGATGTATTGGTAAACCAATGGAACACCACCATAAGGCGCAACCATAAACAAAAATACGTGATCAGTTTTATATTTTCTTCGGGCAGCTTCCAAATACGCTCTGTCATAGATGCACTCTTTAACATCCGAGATGGTAACGATCGGGTTCTTGCACTCAAAAATAAAAACGACTTGATACTCTAATTCATTCGCGCCAACGGTTCCACTAAAAACGGTTGAAGTCAGATCAGGGTAACTGTATTCTCTTTTCCCTGAAAACTCAAATTCCAACTCGTCTTCAATTTTCAGTTTCCATTTATCGGTTCTAGCAGCCAGATTCGCCAACTCATCTCTAATCTTGTTTTCATCCCATCCATGTATTGGAAACTTCAGTTCAGTTTGAAGAAGCGTTTCAACCAGGTCATAAACTTCATCGCCAATAACCTGCGAGGATTCCGCCTCTTGCTCTAGAGAGTCTAGCTCCGAAACAATCAACTTAAGTTCTTCAAAATTCTTCTTGAATTTTTCGTCATACTCTCCAGGCTGAAGATGAACACCAAAAGCCTCGTCTGCTCGTTTCTCAATGGATTCAGCCGCGCAAGCTCCTAATAATCTGGATGCAACAGAATTGTTTGCGATCGCTTCTTTTGTCCAGAAGGCGATCGCCAGCAGTATTGGAACTTCTTTAATCCGTGTTCGCTCGCCTTCGACATCAAAAGAGCCGAGCGTCAAACCTTTATATGGTGAAGCTTCTGGCGATTTTGAGGTCAAAAATCGCCGAACCAAAGTTTCGTCTTTTCCAACAATTTCAGCGACCTGACTTTGACTCAAACGATAATCCCCATTGGGAAGTTGAAATACTTCGAGAATAAAATCTCCAAGTTTAATCTCAGCTCGCTTTGCCTTAATCACACTGTTCATCAAGTCACCTTTCTAGTCAATCAGTCGGTTTCTGTTGTCCTACCATTTTCGTTCTCAATATGGTTCGCTTATGTTTTAGCACTCCGATTATTTAACTCAACCAGAATTTAAATTGTTGAGATGACAACTCGAATTTCAAGAATACCGCTTTAACAGTGGCACAATAAAAGGCGTTGTACTCAGAGGAAATTTAGAATGGCTTTCAATCTTCGGCAGCTAGACAATCTTTCCTACGATGAGGTTGAACCAATTCTCGATGCTTATATTAATAATGCAATTCAAGAATTTGTGAACTCGCCCGAAGGAGAAGCGCACACCAAGAATTATCCAAACGGTGGGTATTGGATTGGTACATTTATCGAATTCGGCTACAACTACGGCGAAACCACATTAGCCAAAATGACCAAAGGGGATGTGCAAATGCTGATGGAATCGACGCTACCGCGCAAGATCACGATTCTTGACCCATCCGAAGCTGATGATGCTATTCCCGAACTGACTGCATTCTGGCGATTTCTTCAGCGACAGTACAATCTCCGCAGCGCGAATGCGATCGTCAGATATCTAGAATCGATTTTCTCCCAATTCCCCAGTATGATGAGCGATCCAGCCAGAGGCGGAATTGCGAAAACATTCATGATGATGGGACATCAATCCGGATTTGATATGACTAATTCTGAAGGAATTCAAGCCTTTCAGCAGCAATATAATGCAGGTCTCAACCTCGATTCTCCGAATCCGAGTACGAACCCACTCAAGAGCTTAATCGATGGCGGTTTAGCCTTTCCGTCTGGGCAGCCTACGACACCTCGATCGAAGCCGAAAGGAATGGCATCACAATCAAATACTGCCAAGAAAACCACCCGCAAGAAGACCAGCAAAAAGAAGAAATAGATTCGCTTAGAGTTTGCAGAACAGGCGCAATTTTAAGTCACAACAGTCAGGACAGTCATCAAAACGTGACGAAACATGAGTAACCTCCAGCGGTGAGTCATTTAAGCCTGCAAATTTGTTCAAACGCTTGCAGCCTACCGAGAATTGGGACAGGACTGCTCGATTGAACATTGCAACCTACACAGCTAAGTGGGGGCAATCGTGAAGCTTCATCGAGATTTTATTGATCGCGCTTGCGCTTCATTGCTTTTCTAATTGTGAAGCTGTAAGTTATACAGGCATTCGTGAAGTTTGAAGACTTGCAGCATCCTAACTTGATTGTGTGGCTTCGATAAACTGTGGAACAATTCGACAAGTTTTTAGCTGACACACTCTGATCTCAAGGTGAGGACCACGATTGCTGCTTAACCCGTTTGATTTAATACAAGCATCACCTGCGCGAGTCAGTGGTGAAGCGACACGAAATCAGTCTGATCGCAATCATCATTGTCCGCTCAAGAATCAAATCGTTCACTTCTGTTCAAAGTCTTGCTAGGCTTAATCTGATCATGCGCTTAATCTAAATCTGGAGAGCCACTCATGGCACCGCTCACTCCTGAGATGATTCGAGTTAGGCAAGACTCCACTCCCGAAGTTTCAGCCCGTTTTAATGATTTCGTTGATTTCTGCATCTGGGTGCTCGAACACGATGGCTTGCGAGTGCCACCGTTTGAGCATCACCCACAAGCAACCGGAGCGCTTCAATGCCAAGGACTAACCCCAGAAATTTGGCAGTCCTGGTTTGAGCGTGTGGTGCGCTCTGAACATTCCGCCATCGCTTGGTCAGGGCAATTCAAATCCCGCACTGAATGGATTGAAGATCAGGCATCATTTTGTCGAGACGGACTGCTGCGGTTGATGCAGTATCCAGAATGGCAGGACTTTGACTTGGACGCAGTGGATTGGGACAAGATGCGGCTCGACTGGGGAGAGGTGTACGATGCGGACGAAATAGCCGCACGAGCTGCTGCTCAAGAAGCGCAACTTAGCGATTACGACGACGATTCTGTTCCGACAGACTTCTTTCCAGGTCTAGAGACACGAGAACTGCAACGATCGCTTGAGAACTTGTGGCACCAATACGATGGGGTTGAGTGCGTTCAGCGAATGGAACAGCAGGGATATCCACAGCGATACAAAGAACCTCAGCCTCAGTTGGCTTTCAGGACTCAACTCGGAGTGCCCTGCCTGAATATTCATCAAATTGCTTATGATCCACCAATCATGACGAGTGTGCCATCCTGCTCGATCGTAGTTTCCGCCTCCGTGGATCTAGACAGTGAAGCTTTCCAAGCCTTTGTTCTAGAAGCGTTTGGCAAACGGACATGATGGGGGCGGAATTTGTCGTGACGTTGCAAACGATGGCTGATGCTTTTAGCGGGGCAGGATTCCGCGCAACACCTTCTGCTGACAACGATCGATGCGATGGCTTGTTGCAGTCTCGCTCAACTCACATCTGAACTGAACCGTCACGCTTTTGCCAGCAGATGCCCCTGACCAATTTGAGGTGATGGCAGTGGATTGTTCTGATCGTTGTGTGACCAATAGAATCTTCGCCTGAATCGAGCCAATATCAAACTGCCTCCAATAGCGCTCGTAGGATTGACGATCAACGCCCCAAGCTGCCGACAGGAATTGATACGCCGTGTCGAAGTCGTGCTGGTTCAGTGCTTGGAAGTACTGAACCAGCACTTCTTTAGCGGATGTCTGTGCTGGCGTTAATGGTGTTGGAGGGAGCGGGGGAGGCTCTGCAACTGGGGCAGAGTCAGGAGATAGATTTGAAGAAATTTGTGCTTTCAAATGATTCCAGACGAAGAACGAACCAGCACCTAAAAGAAAGGCAAGAACAATTCGATAACCGCGCATAATAGCACTCCAGAATAATCGTTGAAACGTTTATTAGATGGCAACTTGCTAACAAGTTGTTTTAGTTTTGTTGATTACTTTAATTTCTATCTGTCTGACCCAGCAGCACGACCTAGAACCCGTGACCCACGCCCTGACCCACTGACCCATCAGGCGGGTCAGCGTCTTTCAAGCAGGTGGGTCAACGGGTCGATCGTCGTTTAGCCTGTCAATTTGTGTGAGCAAATAGCGAATTTCAGGACGACTGAATCCTTTGCGACGAGCGTTGTATTTCTCGTAGACTTTCTCTGGCTCGATCTCAGAATTCTTATCGAGCCATTCACCCAATTCTGCGATCGCTAATATCAATTCAGTGCGGGAAAGATTGGGTTTTTGAATGTTCGCTTTCGAGTCAGGCTGGAGTGATTCTTTGCGGTTCAGACCAGTCGCTTCCGGTGACTCTACTTTCTGATCTACAACAGAGGCGCGAGCATCACGATCGTATCCCGAATAATTTGGCAGCGCAGGCATGGGATACCAGCGCATCCCATCGCACCAAGCGCGGCGCACTGGAGAACGGCGCATCTCTGACGTGATCGCACTTATGTCACGGGCAGAATCGGCAAACCATTTCGCCTGCAACACGGCTTCGATCTGCATCTCTTCACCGAGCATTCCAATCATCAACGGTCGAAAGCGCGATCGTGCTGCACCATTCGTTTTGAGGTCGTCACTATGCGCGGACTGCCCCGCTTCCCAAGCGTACTTTTGACGTGAATCACCGGAGGACACCAGGCTTTTCACCACATCGGCATATCGTTTTGATTTCTCACGAATTAATGTGCCTTCGTTGCAAATCAACAGGCAGCATTCAGGGCGGGCGTTGAAGTCGTCGAGAATGGCATCCGTCCAAGCAGCGATCGTTGAATCTGAAGACACCGCTAGATTCAAACGATATAGTGTGACTCGTTCTAGCCTAGCGTAGTACCCCGTTTCTTTCGGATCATCTTTGCAGTCCATCACGATCGCGCTGAATTTCGGGTACTTGGGCAGAAACGATCGCAGCGCGTTCGAGAGCAGAATGTCCTTGCCACCACCGGAGACAGCAACGATTAGCGACGTTCTGAGTCGATTACCAAGCAAGTAATCAACTGGATTAAAGGATGGTAGAGATCTCGGTTCGGCTGTGATCACTTGGGATTGCCGCTCCCCCGATATTGATGAATCTTCTGCCACTGTTGCAGGACGAGCAACTTGAGCATCTTCAATTTGATGAGGTTCGCCTGCTTCGTGTTTGGCATAAGCTTTCTTGACCTCAGCAAATGTGGACGGCGTTAATCGTCCTTCAAGCATTTCCACTAGCTCAATCGCGGCTCCGGTCAACTTCATGCCGTCGATGTGTGCTTGAACGCATTGCTCCACGATGAATTTGCGTCCAGTAAAGCGGATGAGTTGAGCGATTTCACGATCATTGAGCAAGTGGCAGAAGTTCCCGGTTCGTGCGATGTACTCTGCCTGCTTGCCGTTTTTGGTTGCACTCCGAACTGCATTTACGAGAACTGGAAGCGCGATCGCGCCTGCCGCTGGAAGTCCGCAAGGAATGACTAACGCGCCGAAAATACCAGCAGCAATCAGAAACCGTCCGGTCGGAGCATTGCTGCATCGTGAGGCGACAAGCTCCTCAAAGTCATCAATCTTGTCTGCAATTTCTTCATCACTAAAGCGTCCTTCACTTTCTCCGTATCGACTTAACATCAGATACCTCCCTTAAAACTCAGTAGAGGAGCGTGATTGCGCCCCTACATTGCACCCCAGAATAGATTTAGTTAACAGAATCGAACTGTCTGGCGCGAATCCAGAACACAACAATCACAAACGGAATCAATAAAAGCTCGAAGCTAAACATCATCGTTAGCAACTTGGTGAAATTGCCCCAATCAATCCGGCTCGTGATACCAGATGCCAAGGCGACGAAAAAGACCTGTAAATTACGCGCAGGCGGATATTTGTGAATACCGATCGCGAAATCAAACGCATAGGCAGCAAGTGCTAGCAGTGCCGACCAGCGAATGAAAAAGAAAGGAATCCCATTCATGCCACGGGCAATCTGGCGAGAACGACGATCGCGAAACTCATTCGGATCAATTCCATTCTTACGGGCATCTTTTAGCGCTCCTCGCTTGGCTTTGCGATCGAGCAGAATCAGAATCCACAGCACTTGGAAAATCTGCACTACAGCCCAAACAAAGATCGCGCCCACCGACGCAATCACACTATTCCAGGTGGTCAGAAGCCAACCCAATACAGGCAGGTTTTTGACCCACGGGGCTTCGCTGCCAGCATTGGCGAACAGACTGTAATACGGCTCGATGTTGGTGATTGCTACACGAATCAAAGCGACACCCAGCCCGATCGCCAGAATCCAGGCGACGAAGCCAAATAACGGACTATCGATCGCATCTCTTGTCTCGCGTCCCACACGATGAGCATAAGTTTTGGCATTGTCTTTCCACGAAGACTCTTCATTAGTTTGTGTTTTCATCCTTGGATCTCCTTATCGAACCGGATTGGAGTAAATGCCGCGACTGCGGTTCTTTGCTGCGTTAATTAGGTCTTGATTGCCTGTGTTAGCAAGGTCACGAGCAACAGCGAGACCGTTGAGTGTCGGTTCAGCAACGAGCTTTGCTGTATTGCCGTAAGCATCGCAAATGTCCATGCCAGCAGGCAGAAAAGCGGATTTGGGCAGTGTGCGAACGTTGATTTTCTTGCCGCGATACAGCTTTGTGAGTTCGCCCTTAAGTACGGGTTCGCCGTCAGTGATGGCGGTGTAGTAATCTTTCTGATTCAGCGAGAAGATTACTGTGCAATTGTTCTTGTATCGCTCTTCAGCCACTTCGCGACGTTGCTCAGACACTAACTGCTCGGTTTGCAGGCGTTGATTATCTTGCTGCTCTGCTTTCATTGATTCTCTAAGCTGATTATTTGAATCGACGAAGCCTTTGATGCTACCTGAGTTGAGGACGAGAACAACGATTGAGATCGCACCACAAACGCATTCGGTTTTGTGTTCTCGTAGCAATTCATAGAAATGATTCTTCATTGGGCAAAAACTCCTTCACTCAGTTGATTTGCCAGAATGACCAAAAGCGAAAGTGCTTCTCGTTCACTGCAATCACCTAAAATCTCCAATGCCATTGGCAGTCGCATATCGAAATGACTTTGTAGCGGCAGGTCAGCAAAATCTAGGTATTCTTCGAGTGATATGGGATCGCCGCCGCTATTTTGCACTTCGGTATCGTGGCTCTGCCACCAAGCGAGAATTGCGATTAGTTCAAATTTCTCGATCGCGCTGAGTTGTTGAAAGTACTCACCAAACTGACTCATCAGTGCATTGAATCGCTCAGAATTGAGGTAGTAACTCGGCAAGCTGTGTTTGGTTGCCATAATTGGTAGATTCTCCGGATAGAGAGGTATGGGACTAATCCCAGGAAGCGATAATGCCGATATCGTCGATCGAGGCTGCAACTGTATCGGGGCTGGCTGTAGAAGCTTGAACAGCCGGAGTGCAAGGATTAATCCAGCAGTTCAGAATGTGTTCTAAAGCATCTTTGGGATCGTTTGATTTCAGACTTGAAGCGACCTCGATCAAAAGCTTCTGATGATGTTTCTTGACAATCGTTAAGCGCATTTTTTTACTCCTTCTACGATCGAGCCGAGAGCCGGAGCGCAATTTCGTATAGCCCTTTTGCATTCGTCCAGCGGGCATTCTGTGGAACGCTAATTCCTCGTTTCGCCAGTAGTTGAGCGATACCTGGTAAACACGCACCGCCACCAACCGCAACGATCGCAGTTGCCGCAGGGACACGGGTTTCGGCTGCTTTGACAAACGGTTTGAGACCTTGATTGAACCAGTCTGGAAGGGCTTTGAGATAAGCCTCCTTAAAGTTCCAGCCCAAACATTGAGTGCCGTAGTCAAACCGCCCTGACTCAATTCCGGCTCGAATCAGATGACGATCAGCGGGACGTTTAAGGAATTGCCGCACACTTTCGGAAAGCGCGATCGCATCAATCAGCTTTTCAACTCCCGCATCCGGCGCATAGTCGCGATAGGTCATCTGCAAATTGTTGAAGGCACTGACGATCGTGGTGCCATTTCCAACGTCAAACAGTAGCGCATTCGTAAAATCGTATTCGTGGCGGATTGCGTAAGCGGTTCCGGCTCCTTCCTCCAAAACCTTACCGATCTCGATGTTGACGTTCGATTCTTTCCCTAGCAGTCGGACGTGGTGCGCTCCGGAGAGTGCTTGCGCGATCGCTTTCCCAAATGTTGCGCCATCATGAATCGAAGCAACGACAGTGAGATGCCAATCATTTCGATGCGGAAGGTGAGTTAAGGCACTCAGTAGAAGTTGAAGACAAAGTTCGGTTTTGCCTTCTTTGGAATCCGTGACGCGGAAAATCGCAGTGGGATTGCTGTAGTAAGCGTTGATGCCGCCGATCCACTGCCGACCAGCGAGGTCAGCGCGATCGCCCTCTAAATATTCCACGTATCCCTGATTTGGAAAGGTGGCACGATCGTCGAAATACAAAACGTAGCTTTCTTGCAGAATTTGCCCCAAGCCAGAGTAAAGTTTTCCGGCTCCGTTTCCGATGTCTAGCCCGATCGCCACACAATGTCGTGCAGCGTCATCAAATGCCGTCTCGTGCCCAGACCTAAGCGGACTCTTTGCCATAGAGATCATGGTCAATTTCCCTAAAAGTTTCATGTGCTGATGCTCTGAACCAGCTTCAGAAAGAAAGGCAGAACGTACCATCTTGCGCCCTCCCCAGACTTTTTCTGCCATCTTTTCGTATTATGATAGCATCTAATTAGAATCTATCAAGTTCTGAAAAGGTTATTTTGGAATGTTCATGAAAGCGCGGGGGTAGAATTCAGATGACCGAAACGTTTCAGATGACGATGGCTAAGTTCAGTATTAATGTGCCAGACCAGATTGGTGAAGATTTGCAGCGGTGGGCAGACGAAGAAGGGCGACCACGCGCTAATTTGGCAGCATTTCTGATTGAACTGGCAGTTCGACAGAAATACCCAGAGAAATATCCACCCGAAAAAGTGGTTAAGAAATAGGGGTAGCTCTAATGATTCAAGCCGTTCCAAAAACATTCACATTTGAAGAATTTGTTGCGTGGTATCCAGAGAACGGACGCTACGAACTGATCGATGGAATTGTCACTAAGATGCAACCCACTGGACCGCACGAGGATGTAACCGAATTTGTTTCGACTGCGCTCACATTGGAGGCAAATCGGCTGCAATCGTTCTACAAGTTTCCCAGACGCGCACTAATTAAAGCCCCAAGCTGGAATACAGGCTATTTACCGGATGTGCTAGTGATTGACAAAACGCAATTAGCTACTGAACCTCTGTGGAAACGTGAAGCCACGATTACACAAGGGACTTCAGTTCGATTAGTCGTTGAGGTCGTCAGCACGAATTGGGAAACCCATTACGCCCGCAAGCTCGAAGACTACGAGGAAATGGTGATCGCTGAATACTGGATTATCGACCACATGGCACTGGGTGGAAAGAAATATATCGGCTTTCCAAAGCGCCCGACGATTTCTGTCTATCAATTGATCGAAGGCGAGTATCAAGTGCAGCGATTCCAGGAAGACCAGATCATCCGGTCGAAAGTCTTTCCTGAATTACAACTCAGCCTGAATCAGATTTTGGCAGCGGTGGACTTTTAAGCAGCATGGAGCCGCGAAGAAAATGGCGATCGATTCCTCTCTACTAAGGCAGTACTTTCCCCAACTCGAATGGCGAATTTCTGAAGAATCTGCTTGTGCCAAAGTGCCAAATGAGAGCCGATTTATTGACCCCTCGATCACCGTTCTGGACTACAGAGACGGCACGTATGCTGCCAGTCTTTACTTGAACGATGGACTGATCCTAAACAATTGGATCGACGATGAATCGCTTGAAGGCGTGCTGAAAAGTCTGCAAGAAATTATGTCTGACATAGAAGCAGCGCTGACTTACGCACTTCCCAGACCAAGAGACGGTGACGAAAATACGACATCTCAAGCAACGATCGACGATTAAAGCAATTTTAGGAGCAGGGCAATGACAGCAACGATACCCAGACTACCAGAGCAATCAACAGAGTCTCGATTTATTAAAACAGGCGTGAGTTGGGAAGATTTCAAAGCGATCCAGCAGGGATTTTCCAAGCTACCTGGAATCCGCTTGTTTTATTACCGAGGAGAGCTTGAGATCTTGGGAACATCACCAGAACACGAAATCGTAAAGGGCAACATTGGTTTTCTGGTTGAGGATCATTTGCTAACAACTGGAGTTGAGTTTGTTGCCACCGGATCTTTTTCTCAGGAACGAGAAGATGAGGCAGCGGCACAAGCCGATGAGTCTTATTGCTTCGATGAGCAAAAGCCAATTCCAGATTTAGCGGTCACGATTTCATCGTATGCCAAAGGCAACGAAGTTGTGATCACAAGTGGTGGTCCTAGTAAGCTCAGACGTTACAGAGCTTTAGGTGTAAAAGAGGTGTGGTTTTGGGAAGATGGCGTGATTGAGATTCATTATTTGGAGGGCGATGACTACAAGCGAATTAGCCGGAGCCGATTCCTGCCGGACTTGAATACCGAGCATTTGGCGATGTGTGCCGCGATCGTCTCCCGTCCTGAAGCAGTGCGCCAGTTCAGAGCTAGAGGGCAGTAGTAGCGTAAGTATGTCTATTTTTCACAACCAGGAAGAAAGGAAGCGACAGCTTGGAAATTTGATTTGTCGCAGACCCACTCCAATTACCTGTGAGGAATTGCTGCCAGCTCTGCTGGACTTCATGTTGCAAACGTTTGATGAGCTAGAGTACCTTGATCGCTGTTTCGATCTATCGCATCAGAAAACCTGCGATTCGTTAAACCTTGATGTACTAATACGAGATATAAGATTAGCCCTCTCACTTTCGACTAAGTGTTTGTCGCAAATCCGCACCGATGGGACAGATTAATCAGATTTTTCTAGTACAGCAATTTTTAAGAGGCAAATCACAATGACTCAAGCCAAACCAAGATTTAGAACGTTTGAGGATTATCTCAACTATGACGATGGCAGCGATCGACGGTATGAATTAGTTGATGGGGAGTTGATTGAATTGCCACCGGAATCTGAACCTAACACTGCGATCGCTGGAGAATTGTTTTGGCTGTTCGCCAACGCCCAGATTGTGCTGCGGCGACTGATCAAACTGTACGCCTGTCAAATTCAAGTTCCAGTTCTTGAAAGTGGAGACGCAGCAAATCGTTTTCCTGATTTAGTGATTTTACGTCCTGAGCATCTCAGCCTGACTCAATCCCAACTCACGATCAAGCTTGATATGCCACCGCCCCAATTGATTGCGGAAATCGTGTCACCAGGCAGTGAGACGACCGAGAATTATCAACGCGATTACGTCCGAAAACGTGCTCAATATGCCGCACGAGGCATTCCTGAATATTGGCTGATTGATCCCGATCGCGCAGTGATTGTTGTATTGCATTTAGAGGGAGACCAATACAGTGAAGTTGGGCAGTTCAGAGGTAGGGATCGCATTGTGAGCCGAGCATTTCCCCAACTCGCACTCACAGCACAACAGATTTTGAGTGTAGGAGAATAGGAGGTAACTCACAGAATTGAATTTACAACCAACAACCGCTTAAATCACGGACGAATGAATCAAGTAACACACGACAAGACTGAGGCAAAAGTCGAAAGCATCGACACCTCAGAAGAAGCAAGAGAGCGAGAAATGAATTTTTGGACTCGCGCTTATTTCTTTGCGGGTGGTGTGACATTGATGGCAGGGATCTACATGAGTGGGCTTTGGCTGGTTGGAGTGGTGCCAATGGCGCTGCTGCTTGAGAAAGTTGGAGCCGTTACCCTTCAACGCAAAGAGGAAGCGGAACAACGAATTACAGCGGCAATTCGCGATCGCTTTCCCGATGCCAAGATTACGCGCCAGGTTTATATCGAGGGAACAACTCGATATCTTGATTTATTCGTTGAACTGCCCGAAAAGCAATTCTTTCTCATTTCAACTCGCGCACCGGGAAAAGGAACATTTTTCTACAACGAGAAGCGAGAATTATTTGGGTTGCGCCGAGGACGCAAAACGGGCAATTCATATTACGATCGACCAGACCTAATTACCGAAGCAAAAAATCATGAGCTTTGGATTAGGAAGAATCGACGGGATCTATTTGGCGGCTCTTCAAGGGACGCAAAGCGACCAGCATTGCGTTTGCTTGTGATCGCTAACCCTACAGAAATTCGTGCGCTTCCTGAACATTTGTACGATACTGTAGGTAATTTACGAATTCCCTTCATTCGTAACAGTAAGGGATCGCTCTATATTCTTTTAGAGGAGCAGGTATGCGAATTTCTAGCGAATAAAGCCATTTAAACTTCAAAAACCCCGCTGTCGTTGCTTCGACACAGGGTTCAAGAAGTGACTCAATTGCTTGAATCCGGAACTGTGGTTAATTACTTTTGGTTTTTGCGGACCATTGGACCCAGTTATCCAAACCTGGTGGGCATCGCTGCCCATCCGTAACTTTTATGCTACCTTATGCAGCGTGAAATGTCACATCCAAGGGTGAAGTGTAAGTATGATGAGTTTTTTGGCGATCTGCTTCATTTAACCTAGCGTGTCAGGATAACTAGAAGCCGCACCGGGCGGTAGTAATCACCCAGTTCCTCTCGAATCACTTCACGAGTTAACTGCTCTACGAGAGGAAAATTTGTTAATGGTTGTTGCTATTAATCTTCAAGAATTCAAGACGGATCAAACCCAAGCGATCGCGCTTCTCGCCGCATTGGGGTATTGTTCGGGCGATCGCGTTTTTCTGCGATTCTTTTACCCTGAAGGCGATCCCAGGAAAAAAGATGATCCTGGCGTAAAGCTAGAAGCGACATTTCCCGATCTGCCTTGGCAGCGAATCGCACAGCTACAGCGAAACGGGCGCGGCTGCTATTTCGTCGTTAACGGGCAGGGGCATCGGGACGCGGACATTCACGAAGGTCGCGCCCTATTTTATGAACACGACGATATCGACAAAGAAACTTCGCGCCATCTTTGGAAGCAACTAGGACTGCCAGAGCCGACAGTGCAAGTTGACACAGGCGGTAAATCTGTTCATTCGTACTGGAAACTGGCAGGCTCCTGCACGATTCAAGAATGGCGCGAATTACAGACGGACCTGCTGGAATATGCCAATGGAGATCGTGTGCTAAAGAACCCGTCCAGAGTAATGCGGCTGGGTGGTGCCCTTCACATCAAGCCAGGTCGCGACCCGATTCGCTCAACGATCGTCAGTAATGCAGGGGGTGCCTACACTTACGAGCAGTTACGAGCGATCGTTCCCCGACGACAGCCAAAAACAAATCGACCGCATCAACTGCGATGGCACGAGTTTGAGCGGTCCTTTCAACTACCGATCGCGCAAGCCGTGCCGATTTCAGTTTGTCTTATGAGAGCAAATCGGCAATTAATCGAGCAGGGCGCACTTCAAGGCGAACGCAACGATCGAGGTTTTGCCCTCGCGTGTGACTTAATTGGTGTCACGAATTATCTGCTTGAGATGGGGCAATCGATCGCTGATGATCCTCGAAGCCTATTTGAGCGATTCTGCCACCGATGCAGCCCTGCGATCGAGGATGGAGAGATTGAATCGATCTGGAAAAGTGCTTGTCAACGAGCAGCAGGACCAAGCCTTGCACCGAACCAGATTGAAAACTGTATTAAGGGTTGGCAATGGAAGCAGATCGATAAAACTCAATCCTTGCCTAAACCTGAACAATCAAGCGCTGAAACACACTCTTCTAATGTTGTTGAGCATCCCACCGCAGACCGAGTGCTTTCCTCAACGGAGCTACAGCAACGAATCACAAACCTGCTCGATCAAGAGCTAAGTCAATCTGACTTAGAAGCGCTGATTCCAGAATTGGCGCGACAGGCTAAATGGCAATCTAAGGACGTTTGGGCATTGTACCGGACACACCAGCAAGAACAAGAACAGATTGATAGCAAGCAGGAGCGAGCCACAGAGCTTAAGAAGCTGCTGAAAATGGGCAGCTACCGTTTATCGTTGCACAACTATTTGCATCCCTCACTGGCAACTCCTTTAGAAGCGATCGCGGGATATATGGGCACGTTACCAGCGGCAATGCTTTACACGCTCCTACCTACGGCTGCAAGCTTATGCCGAGTCGGAACCAGGCTCGAATTAATTCAGGCAACAAACTTCTACGCTTTGCCGATCCTCTACACCGGACTGGTTGCCGAATCTGGCACAGGAAAATCACCCGTACAAAAGACAATTCTTGACCCTTTGTTTAGCCTACAAGCTGAAGCAGACGAGCGATGCGGACAAGCTGAAGCAGATTATGATCGTGAAATTGCTGAATGGTCGAACAACAAAGAAGGCGAAAAGCCCAAAAAGCCGATTCCGCGAGAGTATTACACGATCGACATCACTCGCGAAGCAATTGCAACAATTCAATCTCAACAGCCGGAGCGTGGCTTTCTTGGATGGGTTGATGAATTATCTGCGATCGTCAGCGGACGCAATCAATACCGCAATGGACGCGGCACTGACAAAGAAGCACTGCTGTCAGGTCGGGATGGATCACCGATCAAAGTCAATCGAGCCGGAGGTAAACGCCTCAGTGCGCCACAGTCCGCTTACTCGCTAACTGGCACCACACAGCCGGATACGCTGAAGCAGTTGATGGGCGACTTTACAGACGCTGCGGGCGAATGGGCACGAATTCTTTGGTGCTTATTGCCGATTCAACCAGCGCCTTTCCCCGATAACGCCGTAATCCACGACATTTCTGAGCGGCTAAAGGGACTTTATCAACAAATCGAGGCATTACCCGCCGCAACATACAAACTCTCTCCCCAAGCCCTGCGGCACTACCGCGACTGGTACAACCAGCTCGACGAATTGCGGTTAAACGAGCCGCGACAGGCACTGCGATCGGTTTACCAGAAGATGAAAGGAGACACTGGTGTGTTGATGTTGTTGTTGCACCTGGTTAACGGTTGCGCCGCTGGCGACATTCCTGCTTCTTTTGTGGATGTTGAAACCGCTAAAGCTGCTATCTCGCTAGCGAAATACAGTATCAGTCAAGTGAAACTAATTCACTCGCTCGGAGAAGAGGCACGAGGTGAACTTACTCCTATCTTGGCAAAGCTGGTTGAACTGTCGCAGCGCAAAGGCTGGATCAACGCTAGGGATGCCAAGCAGGGAATTAACGCACTACGAGTTGGAAAGCAGTTCACAAGTGATGTGATTCGCAGAATGTTCGTTGAGCTTTGCGACTTAGGGCACGGCAGTGTTCAAGGACAGGGAACTCGCTTGCGATGGTGTGTTCAAAAAAGTGTTGATGGCGTGCCTAAAGTGTTGATGCAACCATCAACAGCCGAAACTGTTGAGACGGTTAAATTTCAGCCAAATGTTGATGCTGTTGATAGTGTTGATGCAGAATGCAGAACCGATAAGACGCTTGTGCCTGATCTCGATCGCAATCATCCTCACTTTCGTGAATTAGGTAATTCATCATCAACAGCATCAACAATTTGTTTTAATTCTACTGAAAGCAGCGATTCAGGGTCATTTGAGGGTGTTGATAAAGGCAACAACAGTTCATCAACTACCAGCCCTCCATCAACAACAACTTCGTCAAACTTCAATAATCAAAGCGCATTGAAGCATCAACACAGAGCATCAACACTTTGCTCAACTCCTGTATCAGAGTCAATTGATTTGCCTGATTTGCCACCTGCTGCCCCAGATTGGAGTCCTCAAATTGGAGACAGCGTGTATGTCCGGCGGGATTCAGAATGGCTCCTAGCGTCTGTTACTGCGGTACCTGTGGTTCACTCAAACCCTGCACGTTCAATTTCCTGCTGGAAGGTGCGTACCCACAAAGGGCTTGAGCTTGTCGTGTGGAGTGTGCAAGATATGTTGCGTCCAGCATTACTTGAAACGGAATAACCATGCGATTTGTGATTGGCTTCTGAGATACTAAGAGCTTGCCTGATAGAAGTGATCGAGCTGCTCCTGAAGTTGAACGGTGTTCAACGCTGGTTGAATTTAGGGGGCTGCACACCGATCGAAACGCAGCCGTTGAGCTTGCGTCAGTTTATGTGGAAAAAGCTTGTCATCGGGAGGTTTCCCCTATACAAAAGAATAATTGAGCCAAGGTAAACTCTCCCGGACCCCCCCTTCTATGCCTCCTCACACAGAGCCGCAAACGATTTTATTTCTTGCTGCTAATCCCAAAGACACGGAACGCCTGCGGCTTGATCAAGAATTGCGCGATATTTCTCAAGGATTAGAGCGTGCCAGAAAGCGAGATCAGTTTAATTTGGAGCAACGGTTGGCAGTACGACCTCTTGATATTCGACGGGCGATGCTCGATGTGAGTCCCCAAATTATTCATTTTTCAGGGCATGGGGGCGGCGAGAAAGGATTGGTCTTTGAGGATGAGTCGGGGAAAGCTAAGCTCGTGGGTGGGGATGCGCTTGCTGGACTGTTTGAATTGTTTGCCGATCGCATTACTTGCGTGGTGCTGAATGGCTGTTACTCGAAGGTGCAGGCGGAAGCGATCGCGAAACATATCCCCTATGTGATTGGCATGAATCAGGCGATCGGAGACAAGGCAGCGATCGCGTTTGCGGTGGGATTTTATGATGCTTTGGGAGCGGGGCGATCAATTGAGTTTGCTTACAAGTTGGGCTGTGCAGCGATTCGTATGGAAGGGAGTGCGGAGCATTTGACACCAGAACTGGTAAGAGGGGGCGCTGTAGCAGATAGTTCTGACAGGGTGACTTTCCCGGCTTCAAATCCTCCTGGGTCAGGGGGGAGGCAAGCGAATCCTAAACGAGAAAGGAATGAGGAGCAAATGGGCAATGCACAAGTCTTTATTAGCTACCGTACTCAAGACCCCGATCGAAGCTTGGCACAGGAATTTTATGCGGCAATTCAAGCGGCAGGCTATAGCACTTTTATGGCAGGCGAAAGTATTCGCTTGGGAGAAGATTGGGCGCAGCGGATTGATGCGGAACTGGCGCGATGTGATTATTTTCTGCTGCTGCTGTCGGAGCGATCGGCAGTGAGCGAAATGGTCACAGAAGAAGTTCGACGCGCTAAACAACTGCGCGATCAGACGGGTAAGCCTCTGATTTTGCCCATTCGGATCAATTTTCCGATTTCTGCACCGTTGAATTACGATTTGCGGGGGTATTTACAACGGATTCAACAACGGGAATGGCATACGGCTGAAGATACGCCTGTGATTTTGGAAGAGATTTTGGCGTTGCTGAGTGAAGGGACTGTGTCTCAGCCAGTGAGTGTACCAGAAGAGGGTGATCCGCCTGCGATCTCAGAAGTCTTTGCCCAACAGGAATCGATCGAGATGCCGCCCTTGCCCGTGGCAGAGCCAGAACTGCCCGGAGGACAGGTGGACTTGGCATCGCAGTTTTATGTGGAACGAGGCAAGATTGAGGCGCAATGCTATGAAGCGATCGCAACTTCCGGGGCATTGATTCGGGTGAAAGCGCCGAGACAAATGGGCAAAACTTCACTGATGTCGCGGATTCTGCGGTATGCCGAGCAGCAGGGTTGTCTGGGAGTGCCACTGAGTTTTCAGGTGGCGGATTCGGTAGTGTTCGCGGATTTGGATCGGTTTCTGCGTTGGTTTGCGGCGAGTGTGACCCGACGGCTCAAGCTTGCTAATCGGTTGAATGAGTATTGGGATGAAGTCTTTGGCAGTAAAGATAACTGTACGGCTTATTTTGAGGAGTATTTGTTGCCCACCTTAGACAAGCCGTTGGCACTGTGTCTGGATGAGGTGGACATGGTGTTTCAGCATTTGACGATCGCGGCGGATTTCTTTGGGTTGCTGCGGAACTGGCATGAAATGGGCAAGACCAGTGAACTGTGGAAGCGGTTTCGGTTAGTCGTGGTGCATTCGACAGAAGTGTATATTCCGATGAATATTAACCAATCGCCGTTTAATGTGGGACTGCCGATCGAGCTACCGGAATTTACGGCAGAACAGGTGCAAGACTTGGCAGCACGGCATGGATTGCGGTGGAATACGTCGCAGATTGGGCGATTGATGAGTATGGTCGGGGGGCATCCCTATCTGGTGCGGTTAGCGCTGTATCACATTGCGCGAGGCAACACGACGTTAGAGGTGCTGTTGCGAGAAGCTCCCACAGAGGCAGGATTGTATGGTGATCATCTGCGGCGGCATTTGTGGAATTTGGAGCAGCACCCGGAATTGGCGAATGCCGTGAGACAGTTGGTGGCAACACAGGATGTTGTGCGATTGCCCTCGGTGCAGGCGTTTCAGTTGCACAGTATGGGATTGGTGGATTTGCAGGGCAATGATGTGATGTTTCGCAGTGAGTTATATCGGACGTATTTTGCCGATCGCTTAGGAGCAAGACGATGAGCAACTTCTATCAAGTCGGAGGCACGTTACCCGGAGATAGCCCGACCTATGTGACGCGACAGGCGGATCACGAGTTGTATGAGGGGCTGAAGGCGAGAGAGTTTTGCTATGGGCTGAATTCGCGGCAGATGGGTAAGTCGAGCTTGCGGGTGCGGACGATGCAGCGATTGCAGGCAGAAGGGGTGGCGTGTGCGGCGATCGATATTACGGCAATTGGGAGCCAGAGTACGAATGTGGAGCAGTGGTATGCGGGGGTGGCGCGGCAGCTTTTGAGCGGGTTGGGGATGATCGATCGCATTCCGTTGCGGAGTTGGTGGAAAGAGCGGGAGTATTTGCCGCCTGTCGATCGACTGGGGTTATTGGTGGAGCGGTTGTTGGGGGAAATTGAGGGCGCAATCGCGATCTTTGTGGATGAGATTGATAGTGTCTTGAGTCTGAAGTTTCCGATCGATGACTTTTTTGCGTTTATTCGGGCTTGCTATAACCTGCGCGTGGATAAACCGGAGTATCAGCGGGTGACGTTTGCACTGTTTGGAGTGGCGACCCCTTCCGAGTTGATTCAGGATAAGACGCGAACACCGTTTAATATTGGGCGAGCGATCGAGCTGACGGGATTTACTGCTGCGGAGGTTGCGCCGTTAGTTGAGGGGTTAGGAATTGACAATGCTCCGCTAGTCATGCAAGAAATTCTGGACTGGACAGGGGGACAGCCGTTTTTAACTCAGCGCGTGTGTAAGTTGGTGGCGGAGAGCCAGGAAATTGAGTCGAGCCAAACGCCGCTGCAAGTTCAGAGGCTGATTGAGTCTCGGATTGTGGAGCATTGGGAGGCGAATGATGAGCAGACGCATTTACGCACGATCCGCGATCGGGTTCTCCAGTGCCCAGAGCAGCAGCGACGGGAAATGTTGGGGATTTATCAGGAGATTTTGGTGCGGGGGCGGGTTGAGGCGGCGGATACCCTGGAACACATGACGTTGCGGTTGAGTGGGCTGGTGGTGAAGCGGGATGGCTATTTGCAGGGGTATAACCGGATTTATCAGCGCGTGTTTGATCTCGAATGGGTGCGGCGGGAGATGGGGAAGCTGCGTCCGTTTTCGGAGCAGTTGTTGGCTTGGTTGAAAGATCCCGATCCGTCACGGTTGTTGCGGGGGTCGGCGTTGGTGGAGGCGCAGGAGTGGGCAGAGCAGCAGCAGCGGTTGGAGACGGAGGAGTTTCAGTTTATTCGGGCATCGGAGGAGGCGGAGCGACGCGAGGAGTTGATCGGAACGCAGCAACGACTGGCGGCGCAGGAGGAGGCGAATCAGATTTTGACGGCGGCGCGGGAGGAAGCGGAAGCGCGGTTGGCGACGGCGACGCGGAAGGCAAATCGGCGCAATTTGATCAGCTTGTTGGGGATTGGGGCGGCAGTGGCGGTGGCGGCGATCGCGACTCCGCGAGTGATTGAAGCACAAGAACAGGTAAAGCAGGCGCGATCGCAGCTAGATGGAGCGAAACGGCAGCAGGAAACGCTGAAGGGTGAGACGCAAAAGCTACAAGGGCAAGCGCAACGACTTGAAAAGGATAAAACTGAAACTCAGATACAACTGGATACCGCAAAACAGCAACAAAGATTTGTGGCACTGAAGCTGAGCCAAGCTGAAAATCGGTTGCAGCAGGCGAATGCACAGGTACAGATCGCAGCCCAGAAAACTCAGGAAGCGGAACAGAAGCGGCAACAGGCTGAAGAACAGAGCCAGCAGGCTCAGTCAAAGGCGGAGAATGCTCAGAAGGCGGTTGCGGCTGCAAGAGTAGCACTAGCAGAGGCTAAAAAAGCAGAGCGGGCTGCATTGGAACGGCAAGCTCTTGTGCAGAAAGGTACTGAATTGGAACGCGAAGGAATATCACAACTGCGGTTTCCTATTGAGTTGTACCGCGACGCGGATCAGTTGATCACAGCTTTAACATTAGGACGCGGTGTGAAAACTCTTTTGAATAAGGGAGCAATTCCTAAAAGCATCGATGCTTATCCTGCGGTTACTCCTCTGCTTTCTTTAAGATTGGCAGTTAACTTTGTGATGCAGCAGGCAGAATTCCAGGGAACCTTTCCCAGGTTTAGTCCTGATGGCAAAGCAGTTCTAACGTCGGACGACAAAACGAGTTGGTTGTACGACTTGAGCGGCAAAAAACTCGCAGAATTTCAAGGAAGCCGTTCCGTTTTCAGTGATGATGGTAAGCAAATTATCATTACGAATGGCAGAACAACTTGGGGGTATGATCTGGCGGGCAAAGAACTCGCAGAATCTACAGAAATTTCATTCCCATTACCACCACCACCACCACTCAATTTTGGTTTTAGTCCCGATGGCAAGCGAATTTCTGCTAGTGATGGTGTTAGAAGTTGGCTGTATGATCTACCAGACAAGCGAGATGTAGAGTTGCTGGAAAGCAGCGCTTTCAGTAACGATGGTAAGCAATTCTGGGGACGGTCTGGCAATGAAGATGGTACATCACAGTTGCTATATGATTTCACGGACAAGCAACTTGCGGAATTTCGGGGAAAATATTGTGGCTTTAGCCTAGATAGTCAGAAAGTTCTCACTGAAGATGACAACAAAAGCCGATTATATAACTTCGCGGGTAAAAACCTACGCATTCTGTTAGCACAGGAGAGTATTTCGAGTCCGGATGGTAAACAAATTATCACTTGGCACCGCACAACAAATCGGTTATATGACTTGACAGGCAAAAAACTTTCGGAGTTTCAAGGGATTCTGCCTAGTTTCAGTCCCGATGGCAAGCGAATTGTTACTAGGAATGCTAGCAACGAGAGTCAGATGTATGATCTGACAGGAAAAAAGCTTACTAAATTTCAGGGAGTCTTTCCCAGTTTTAGTCCGACTGGTAGGCACATTGCTACAGTGAATGCTACGGAGGATGGCAGCACAAGTTACATATACAATTCAACAGGCGAAAAACTCGCTGAACTCGAAGGCGTCCTTCCCGGTTTTAGTCCTGATGGCAAGCTAGTTCTAACGACAAGTGGCAGCGTAGGCAAGCGTGCTATTCCTCTTGGCTTTAACTTCTTTGATAGGCTCACATTGTATACTCCCAGTAAAAACACTTTCAGTTGGCTGTACAACTTGAGCGGCGAAAAACTCGCGGAGTTTGAGGGAGGCAATCCCAGTTTCAGCCCCGATGGGAAACAAGTTCTCACGAAGGACGATATTACAATTCGGCTGTACGACTTGAGCGGCAAAAAGCTTGCGGAGTTTGAGG
>ERZ1066124.220-NODE-220-length-51819-cov-25.665018_pt1 | contig 51819 bp, 50 predicted proteins | sample MGYA00382771_ERZ1066124 | MGnify/ENA primary metagenome ERZ1066124 (study PRJEB33369, sample SAMEA5778354) | biofilm metagenome | biome: Industrial cooling water; feature: Water cooling tower basin; material: Biofilm | place: United Arab Emirates | collected... | reverse complement strand
CTCAGCATGACAATGAGAGATGCTTCGTTCCTCAGCATGACAATGAGAGATGCTTATGGCTTGGTTGGAATTTTTCACAGCTGTTTTTCAAGTGCTTCACATGCAATAACTACAGCATTTTCTGTTTGGAGGACGCGCGCGATTTCTGTTGCTTTTTGTGCATAGCTTGGATTATTTAATAATTCTTGTAATGAAGAAGCAACTCGCGGCGCCGAATATTGATTACGTTTAATTGTGCGTGATGTTCCTAGACGTTCGACTCGCGCGGCGTTGTCTGGTTGGTCGTGGCTGTAGGGCATAATTAAAGTTGGGCGCCCTGCTCGCAATGCTTGAGCAGTTGTACCAATTCCGCCTTGATGCACAATGGCACAAGCGTGAGGAAAAATTTGGGAGTATGGTAAGTAGTTGACGGCAATAATATTATTTGAAAGGTTTTGTGGAGGAGAATTTTTACCAATTAATAAGATAGCGCGACGGTTGATAAGTTTTGCTACTTCGATGCTTTCTTCGTAAAAGTTGCCTGCGTCCATAACTGCTGCGGAACCAAGGGTGAAAACTATCGGCGCCTCACCTGCATCTAAAAATTGCTTTATTTGTTCTGGAAGTTCTGCGCTTTGAATTGCATCATAATAGGTAAAGCCTGCAACTACTGTGTTTGGCGCCCAGTCTGGTTGAGGTTTTCCCAAGACTGAGGAAAACAGCGCGACAACAAGGTAAGGTGAAAATTTGCAATCAATATAAGGATTTCCTTTGAGTGGAGATAATCCTAGTTCTTGACGAAGTTGACGAACTGGTTTTGCCCAAGGATTACTTACCCGTTTTGCAAAATTGATAATGCTTTTGTTAAAAGTTGGGCTGAACTTGTATAAGTTTGCTAATGCCGGAAATGGCGCCAAAATAGGTGGGTCGTAAGCTGAGAAAAACGACATGGGAACCATTGCACTTGATGCCCATCTCATTTTAAGTTTTTCTGCTACCAGTGGAGTTGCGGTAACACCTTCACCTGAAAATATAAAATCTGCTGTTTGTGCAACTTCAAGCAAGTCTGTGTACATCGCGCGTAAATTAGGATTAACCCACTGTCGCACCATATATTCTTGCCCTGTTTTTAAATCCATCATTCGTGCCATTTCTTCTGGGTCGTTAAGGGCAGTAAAGTCTGGACGCATTCGATGAAACTCAAATTTTAATGCTTCGAGTTTAGATTTATATTCCTTGTGTGTTACGAATACTACATCATGACCACGTTGCCGCAATTCCAACGCAACAGCAATCATGGGGTGGAGGTCTCCTAAAGTTCCTAATGTAGTAATTACAATTCGGCTCACTTTTTTCTCTCTGTGGTAAATGTAGGGTGGGCACTGCCCACCATACAGTATATAAGCGGTGAGAAAATAACGTGAAAGCACAAGTATTCCGTGGTGTAAAAAATCTCTCATACGAGGAAATTCCTGTTCCATCTCTTGAACCTTCGGAGGTGTTGGTAGAGGTAAAGGTTGTTGGGTTATGTCAGTCAGATATTAAGAAAATTCTTTACCCACTATATGAACCCCCGCGCGTTTTTGGACATGAGACAGCAGGTGTTATTTCAGCAGTGGGAAGTGATGTTAAAAAATGGCAGGTTGGACAACGAGTTGCAGTAATGCATCATATTCCGTGTATGCGCTGCGATTATTGTCTCAATGAAAACTATTCGATGTGCGACACGTATAAAAATATTGTGACAACAGCAGGGTTTGCGCCGAGTGGTGGTGGTTTTGCTGAGTATGTAAAAGTACCTGGGCATATTGTTGAGAATGGGGGGTTGATACCTATTCCTGATGATATTAGTTTTGAAGAAGCTAGTTTTGTTGAACCGACGAACTGCTGTCTCAAAGCTGTGAAAAAGGCAAATATTCAACCTGGGCAAACTGTGTTAATAACAGGCGCCGGACCAATTGGGTTAATGTTTGTAATGTTGGTCAAATACTTTGGCGCCAAAGCTATTACTACAGATTTAATTCCTTCGCGGATAGAAAAAGCAAAACAAGTAGGCGCCGAAGCTGCTTTTGACGCGCGTGATGCTAATTTACCAGAAAAAATACGCACGCTAACTAATGGTATGGGTGTAGATGTAACTTTGCTAGCAGTTCCTAGTGACAAAGCATTTTTCCAAGCTTTAGACTGTACACGCAAAGGAGGCAAAATATTATTCTTCGCCGAATTCCCCGATGAAGTAGAAATTCCCATCAACCCAAATATTCTTTATCGTCGAGAAATAGACTTAATGGGCAGCTACAGTTCATCATTTAAAGTTCAAAGTTTAGCAGCAGATATTGTATTCAACCGTCGCATTGATGTCAAAGCACTAATTAGCGACCGTTTCCCACTCCAAGATTTATCACAAGCTGTTGAACAAGCAGTTAAACCAACCCCAGAAACCTACAAAATCCTAATTTACCCATAATAAACTCTTGTAGAACAATAAACTCTTGTGGAATAATTTAAACTCTTGTGGAACGGGCATCCCTGCCCGTCCCTTCAAGCCATCTAAAACAAACTTCTCTGTGTCCTCTGTGTCTCTGTGGTAAAAATAATTACTTTGACTGCACAGGCAGGATGCCTGTGCTACAAGAGTTGAATCAATTTTTGAAACTCTATATCTTGGGCAATATCATCAAAATTTGTATCGTTTTCTGCTTCTTCTTTGTAACTAGGGTCAAGATTTATTGCTTCTTGTAAATTTTCTAAAGCTAAATCTACTTCTTTCTCCAACGCATAACAAACTGCCTTATTATAATAAGCATCGGCGTAATCAGGTTTTATTTCCAGTGCTTTGTCGAAACTATCAATAGCGTCTTCATCAAATCCCAGTTTCATAAGAGTGTAACCTCGCTTATTCCAAGCTTTGGCAAATTCTGGTTTTAATTCGATAGCTTTATTAAAGGATGATATAGCTTCTTCGTATTCTTCTAATTCTTGTAATGTCAATCCTCTATTTAACCAGGCAGATGCATCATCTGGTTTAATTTGTACGGCTTTATTAAACGAGTTAAAAGCTTCTTGATACTGATTAAGATAACCCAAAGCTACACCACGATTCGACCAAGCTTTATAGTAGTTTGGTTTATATTCTATAGCTTTATCATAGCAACTAATTGCCCCTGGAAATCGTTTTATTTTTGCTAAAGCTAAACCTCTGTTAAACCAAGCGTCAGGGTTTTCTGGTTCAATCTCTAGTGCGTCATCGTAGCAGGCAATTGCATCTTGATAACGTTTTTGAGCAAAAAGTTCTTCACCTTCTTTTATATATTCATCTGCTGTTAATTGTTGTGGTTTATCTTGTAATGTTTCTTCAATAGGGGTAACATTCGCTAGTTTCTCTAAAACAAGTTCTTTTTTCTGTTGAGCATCATTTTGCAATTCTGAGAGTTGAGAGACAAACTCCAACTCTAATTTTTCCATTTTTTCTAAGATTAAAGATTGTTGTTCCTGAGTATTTAACTGAAGTTCTAAAAATTGAGCAGCAAATTCCGAACCTGATTTTTCTATGTTTTCCAGTATTAAGTCTTTGCGACGTTGAGTGTCTGCTTGCAACTCTGAAAGTAAAGAAGCAAATTCTGACTGCATTTTTTCTAAATGCTGAATTATTTTGTCACGCTCTTGTTGAGTATCTGTTTGTAAAGCTTGTAGTTGAGAAGCATATTGTAATTGTAACTCTCCTGAAATTTGCAAAAGTTGCTGTTGAGCTTGAGATTGTAATTCCAAAATTATATTTTTGGCTTCATCTTTATATTTAGATATATCGGTAACTACTATGTCTTTTTGTTGTTGAGCATCTAATTGCAAACTAGAAAAATGAGATGCTATTTGAGACTCTAATTTTAGTATATTTTCTAAAGTCTCATCTGTTTTTTGCTTGGCGCCTATATTTTGGTTATTAAGTTGAGTCTCGAATTCTGTTTCTAAATTATCTACTAAATTATCTATTTTTTGTTGAGCAGATTTAATTAATGTTTCTAGCTGTGATAATAACTGGTATGAAGATTGAGATAGCTCGGAGGTAACTAACGGTAAATTTTGTTTTTCTAATTTAATGCTGTTGCGTAGCTTTTCTGCTTCTTGTTCTAATTCGTGTACTATTGCCTGATTTCTTTGAATCGCTTTTTCGGCTTGCTGTTCAACAATGGTTAGCTGTTTTTGCAATTCTGTCACCCCTTGAACTTCCGAAGTAGCCCTATTTACAATTTCCCGTAGTGCTGCACGTCGCAGCAGCCAAAATGATGCGAGTGCTGCTACTGGAAATAATATCCAAATAATTATACCAATATTTATTAGAGTGTTTGTACTGTTGTTGCGTTCTGTTGCTGGCGCCAGTTGTGCCAAATGTGAGTCTTGCGTTTTAGTTGCTAATGCAGTGCTTTGAATGCTGGCGCCACTAATAGACAGTAAAACAGCGGTAAAGACTGTAGTACTTTTGAATGCGAAGGCGCCGATGATTTGATTAAACATCATGCCAATGTATCTCCATAATTTTGGCTGCGGCATATTATTCAAATTTAGCAGCCAAATCAGGATTGTTAAATCTGAAGCTGTACGATTTGATTTACATATACTTCGACGTTTGTACCCGCACGTAAAAACCAAATATTTCCCCGTCCCATCATTTCGGAAATTGCTTGCTGGTTACGGACTGTAATTTGAGGTATCAAAGAACTCATACCTCCTTCTAACACTCCTGTAAATACGTTGCCTCTAGGATTACTATCGGTAACAATGTTGCCGGTTGCTGTTGTAATGTATTGTGTTTGCGGACGGTTAAGTATTTCTGCTGCTTTCCCAATTCCTCCTAAAGCAAACAATCCTGCGTCCATTCCAGCAACGGCGCCACCTCTATCATGATATTTATTGGCGATTAGTGGTGTTCCTTTCGGCGCCCGAATTTTGATTGCACCTGATGGTAAAGTTACTTCTGTCGGTTTACCATCTTTTTGCACCATAACTGAGACTACCTTTAAATCGAGCATTCCACCTTCACTTATTCTATTGATTTGCGTTAGTAGTTCTGTTCCTGTAGGTAGAGCGATTTGGTCATCTGGAGTTTTTAATGGTTGCTTTAAAGTAACAATAAAAGTGTTGTCGTTAGTATTGTCATTATTACTTCCAGTTCTGTTGATTTCTCCAAACAACGCGGTTGATAATACTGCTTTTGTGCTGGTTCCTGCTGCTACAGATTTACCCGTCTGATTAACTGGATTTGCAACCGGGATATTTTGAGTAGTTTGTATTGGTGTTACTGGTTGCGGTATGGTTGGTAGTAAACTAGCTGCCAATGGTGGCTCAACTTTTGCTGGCGCCAATTGTGGTAAGGTTGGTGGTGCTGCTACAACTGGATTTGGTTGTTTAGTTGGTTGTTGAATTACAGGTTGTGGAACTCGAACGATACGTTCAACTGTGACTGTGCGAGGTACTATACGTTCGACTGTGACGGTACGAGGTATATAAACTGTTGGCGCCGGAGTTGGAACTCTTTGTACTACTACTCTGGTTATTTCTTTTGGTTTCGTTTCTGTTTGTACGGTGGGAGTTGGTTTTTGGTTAAGTTGTGGTTGTGCTGTTCTTAATTGTAACTGTGCAGCTTTGACGGCATTTGCTTGTTCTGCTAGTGCTAACTTTGTTTTTAGAACTTCTATTTCAGCTTCTGGTTTGGGTTGTGTTAGTTCGCTAATTGGAATTTGAGGTTTTTCGGGAACATAAGCAGTTTGCTGTTGCGGACTTGTTCCATTCATCATTTTAGATAGAAATACACCTCCTACTAATACTGTAATTAAAGTAGTGGCGCCTACTAAGCTTGCTTTTGCGAAAGGATTTGCAGCTAGTGGTTGTTTTGTACGAGATAATTGAGGTTGTGATTGTAAGTCTGAGGCTTCATCGTTGGTAATAGCTAATGCACTTTGTTCTGGATTAGTATTATTTACATTATTTGTTAAGCCAACTTCTTCAAAGCCAACTAAATCAGCCATCCGAATTTGCCAGTCATATGAATTGAGACTATGCTCATTATTAATATTTGGGTTGTTTTCTTCTATAGTTTGGGGTTTAACGCCGTTTTTAGATAATGGTTGTTGACTCATAATAGTAATATTTTAGGTATTATATTTTAGGTATGATGTTTTATAAGCAGGATTTATCTTCGATGTCGCAAATATTATAAATTTGTAGTCGAGTTTCACCAAGTTTGTAGACTGCAGAATGTAAAGGAGTTGGAGCTTCAGACGAAGCAATTGTTTGTGTATCTATGGCGCGAACTAAAATTTGCTTATTGAAAGGGATTGGTTCTCCAATCTTATCATAACCTGTAAGAAATAAGCGGTTTGCTATGATTCTAACTTTCCATTTTCCTTCACCTATTTGCTCTGGTAAAGATAAATGTTTTATAACCAATAAACCTTCGGCATCGCGAATTGAGTTATTAAAGTTGTTTCTAGCAAGACTTTGACTAATTTCTGTTGAAACCTTTTGCCGAATGTCTCCCGATAAAAGTTGTGATGTAATTTGCCAAACAGTTTCTTGTGATTGTTTTTCTGACCAGGTAAACATTAAAGTTGTAGCTTCGCCAATAAAACGCCTAATTGTTTCTTGATGACGTTCTAAATTAGGTTTTGTGTCTACTACTATACCACGTCCATCTGCCAATTGTACTAAGCTTTGTGGTCGGGCGCCATTAAGTCGCTGCAACATTGAACCATGAAATATTAATAAAAGTAATATAATTATATTTAAACCAAAACTTGCCACAGCAAATATTGGCAGAATACTAATATTTATTTTCTGGTTTTTTTGATTGAGTAAGCTCATGATTCACTAACCTATCTAGTAAAATTTCCAGTATTGAGATTTGGACTACAGCTATTTGGTTTATTTTCGTAAGGGCTAATTATACATAAATCACTAATTTCATAAATTTCTAGTTTTGATGAACGAACGTTGTAAATGGCTTTTTGTAATTCTGTAATATCTTTTTTTGAAGTATAATCATAATAATCTACTGCTTGAACTAAAAAATCTTTGTTAAAAGGTGTTAATAATTTTTTGTTATCGCTACGTCGAGTTTGAACAATATTGGCAACCATACCGACACGCCATTTACCTGGTGCAATTTTTTCAGGAGGATAGACTCTTTGAATAACTAACTCTGATTGAATAACTTGATTGCTATTAGAAAAAATTTCGGGTGGTGTCATATCGGCAATTTGTTCTAAAAAACCATGACGAAAATCTTCTGAAAGCGCAAAACTAGCAATCCAACTACTTGTAGAAACTTTTTTGACAAGACCTTTTTGTGTTTTGATGGGTATTCCCGTATCGGTTTTGAGATTCGTTGCATCATCTAGTGTAGCTGGTGGAAGTTTACCCGACCAATCAAATGTTGCAGTCATTATTTTACCAACAAATTGGCGAATGAACTCTGGGTCACGTTCTAAATTATCAATTGGAGGTGCTGGTTTGCCATCGATAAGCTGAACTAAGTTTGGTGGTTTGCGATTAACTACATTGCGAATAGTTAAACCTTGAAAGAGTAACACAATTAAAGCTATAGAGTTTAAACCTAAAATGGCAATGACAAATATCGTCAAAAAATTAACTTGAGTTTTTTTCTCTTGTAATAATCTGGTCATAGTTTATACCCTCTGTTGTACCCAAACGGCGCCATAACTGATAGCATTAAATACGGCAAATCCTGCAAGTGCCGCTAATAATAAAGATATTAAAGGAGCTAAAGTTCCTAAAAAAATTAAGAACCACATCAAATCTGGTTCAGTACCAATATTTTGTGCGGAAGTGTTTACAATAGCTACAGAAGTGATTAAAGCAATAATATTAAAAGAAAGCTTGGCGATTCCCAACGATAAAAAACCTGTAAGCCAAGCATATATTGGTTTGCCAGCAACGGGTAGTAAAGACCCTCCAACTGCAAGAGGTCCCAAAGTCGCAACAAGTAACATTGTTGCTTCAATTAAATTTTGAAATGCCGACTGTAAAGATACTAAAAAATATTTTATGCTTGTTTGTGTTGTCGAGCCGAGTAAAGAATTGAATGCTAGTTCAGATACAGTATCGTTACTAACGACTATTTGATTAACTTTCGTTTCTAGTCTGGTTATCCAAGGTTGTGTACCGTATAAATTACGATATTCTAGCCAAACTGCGTCTATTTTTTCTTTAGCTTTGATTAAACATTGCGTTTGTTGTTCACCTATTAATGATTGACATGGACGAAACAAGGCGCCTGCTACTTCTTCAGCTACGCTCATACTAAGTGCTTGCTGATAAGCTTTATTAACATCGGTAGTTTGTATAACTTGCTGATTAATTGTATTAATAAAATTACGTACACCCAACGTTAAATTCGATAATGGTGTACCATTACCAGGGTTAGCGAGTAACAACACTACTAATATTGGAAAAATTAAAGAAGAAATTGGACGGGAGAAATCATTATCAACGACATCGCGTAACCATTGCATCATGAAAATAATTAAAGTTCCAACAGCAAAAAATATGCCTAATTTGGTTAAAACACCATATAAATTATTATTCGTATTATTTTGCAATAAATCTATCCATTGTCTATCCCAACCACTAGTTACACTTTGGGCTGTAAGGGCGCCATCTCTAAAAATATCATTAGTACCGAGTGCAGCAAATAAATTTGAACAAGTATGAAACCACATTTTATGATTTTTATTATATTATCTTAACTACTTTCTACCTATTAAATCAGTTTGTGAAGTCACCCTTAAAAGTCGTGCTACTTCCGCTGAAGTATCAACCCTTCTCGCACGATTAGCATCATCAACTTGCTGAGATATATTAGCAAGATTTAAATTAGAATATTGCAAATCTCGATGTATTGATATAGTCGTAGCTAAAGTTTCTCCTGCAATTTTAGATTGTTGATTTTGAATATTAATATTTTGTAGTTCCAAATCAGCCAAACCTTCCCAAGTTAACTGAGTTAACTTCGATTGACTACTTAACATCGAACCAAAAGATGGATTAATAGCGCCTAAAGTAGAAGCTGCTAAATTACCAATGCCATTAGCAGCAGCTTGAATTTCGATTTCCTTTTGTTTCTTATTAATACTCGCGGTATTAGCCAACTCAGACACTTTACTAACCGTGATTTGAGTATTCTGTAACTGACCCTTTAACTTACTCTGCCCATTACTACCCAAAACACCATCAACAGAAGCGCGAGTAATTTGACGCTGAACTTCATTACCTACAATCATTCCAAACACAGCAGAATTATTCTCATACTTACTAGATATCGAATATGGAATAACCCCATCTTTAACAGATTTAGCAGCCGCATTAGGATTTGGAATATTTAAGGCGCCATTAGAATTTGCAATAGCAGTTTGAGACTGAGACTCCAAAGGCTTCATCTCCGAAATATTACTATTTAAATAATTTTTAAAATCATTAGCATAATATTGAAAATCAGTCCAAACATCGCCCAACCCTGCCATAGCTGGTAAACTTCCTAAAAAAGCAATTGAACTCAAAAGTAGGTGCGGCAAAAGCCACCTTACCTTATTCTCCTCTTTCTTTGCGTCCTTTGCGTCCTTTGCGGTTCGTTTCATAAATCTTCTACTTACTCCTAATCTCATCAACTAACAGGCGTGCAAAACGAGAAATAGCCTCATACTTATCTCCATACCTCCTCAAAAAATCACTACGCGCAGATTGTTCCGAAGGATTATTAGCCACCACAGCCAACTGCTCAAAACCAGGATAATAACGACAAAACGTATAAACACCGTTATCATCCAAAAGCCACTGACTATAAATATCTTTTTTACGCGGGAAAAAACCTTCAGAAGCATTACGCGCAATAACCTCGCGCGGATATTTTAGAATATTGACAAAACTATCAACAGCCACAGGTTGAATACGACCAATCAACCGAGTAGATAAATTCTGCAAAATCTTCGACGAAGCTTTAGACCTAGCAATAGTATCTGGGTCTTGCGCTGACAAAATCACCCTTACACCAGCTTTGGCGCCATTTGCACAAAGTCTACCAACCAAGTCAGCAATTTGGTCGAACTCAAACAAAATAGGCGCCTCATCAATAAAAAATATAGAAGCAGGACTACTCAACGCTCTACGCAAAGCTGCTGCATAAGCACTCAATGACAACAAAGCAGCATCTTCGCTATCAGATAAATTTCTCAGAGCAAAAACTAATAATTGAGCATTAGTCGGAAAACTCGAAGGCGCCGACACAGCTTGTCCGATACGACTTTGCAGCCAAAAGCGTAAGCGTAAATTAATAACTTCCAACGCATCATCAACTCTATTACCCGCAGAATACAAATCAAGATGCTCGCGCGAACAGAAAGTTAAAAAATCTCTTAAAGTCGGTGTTTTCTGCCAAGCTTCAGTTCCAAACCCTTCGGTCATCGCAGCATAATAGCGCTTTTGAATACCCTCATCTGAAAAGAACGCACTCAAAGCCAAATTTAAAATCGAGCGTACAGTTTGCGACAGTAGCTGATTTTCGGTAGTTGCACCTAGCACCATTATCATTAATGCTGATTCGAGAAAAGCAATAAAATCTTGGAAACGTTCTTTTCGATCGGACAAACTCAGCAACCGTAAATCTGGCTGTTCAAACAAATTATTTGATTGTTTAGAAATATCAAAATAGGCGCCGTTCTCCGCCATAAACTCGGTATAGTCACTAAAAGTAGAAGTTCCATCAGGTTTAGGAAAATCTAAAGCAACTACAGGCATACCGTGCGCTAAAGCTTGGGTGAGAATACCTGAAACCAATACTGATTTACCAGCGCGAGTTGTGGCAAATAATCCCAAATTCTTATGCTGGTTAAATAAATCTAGATTAACAGGTGTTCCTCCTTCGTCGGTAATTAATTCAAACCCCTTACCATCACCTGCTCGTGGTGTTACCAAAGGAATTAAGCCCCAAACTTCATTGGTAAGATAAAGCTGGCGCCGATTAAAAGGTTTTGCAAGTAAAGCATCCCAAACAATAGGTAAAGTTTGTAACCAAATTTTCCATGCGTATTCGGTTTCTCTAACTACACGTGCTGGACGTTGAAAACAAGTTTCAATATATCTACACGCTTCGTTTAGTTGCTCTAAATTCGAGCGGTGAACTAAAATGACAATTCCTGCTTGTATTGGTAATGCACCTTCGTATATTTGTTCTTGTGCTGCTACAGATTTTTGAAGCTTTAATTGTGCAGCTACGTCAATAGTGTTACTTTTTTGCTGCGCTAATTTTGCTGTGACGTTTGACTGCTTCAAAACTCGTTGTAAAGTTGTTTTGACCAATGTGGGGTTTGCCGTGGTTAATTGACAAACTATTTCAGTATCAACAACTGTATCTCGTGCTAGTAACTCCCATAAATATCGTAGTTGTGCCGATTTATTTTGCCATCCTCCTGGTTTATCCAGAAATGTCATGGCGCCGACATAGCGATTTTTAACATTAATCCATTGACGGTCAGCAGCAGGTGTAGCAGAATCGATTAATAATGTAGTGCTATGAATATTTTCGATTAATAACTGACTACTTGGTAAATCAGAATGAACTTTCTCGTGCAACCCATTTTCATCTAGTACCAATAACTGAGGAATATTAATAGGTTGAGTATCATTAAACCGTTGCCAAATTTCTTGCCAAAGTTCAACTGCACTTAAAGCTACAACATCCAAACCCATTTTGTTAGATAAAACTTGTTCCCAACGACGAAACCCTTCTTGGTAAGCATTAGAAATAACTGTTTCAATTCGCTGGTTTTCGCTTTCTGCTGCTTCACCCTTGAATGTTAACCACCAAGACTCAGCGCGCGCTAAAAATTTCTCAATCCAGTCATTAGCAGCAGTAGTATCTGGTTCTACAGTATATGTTACATACACACGTAGAAATTTTGGCTTACGGAAACCGGAACGAGTTAGTTGTTGCGCTCGCGCTCGTTCTGAGGTTAGCAAATACTGTATTTCTGAAGATGCAGCCGAATTTACTAAAGACGCTAGTTCTTGTTGACGTTGTTTATCCGAAGAAAAAGACCCCAAATGAAACGTTATTCTTTCGCCATCGGGTAAATCTTTTAAACCAGCTTCGATATTATTACAAATCGTATCAATTTGTTCGCTTCTTAAAGTTGTATGAATACCTTTACATTCAAAGCCAAAGACAAAGCATAATTTATCTTTTTGATTTCCTTTCGTCAAAATGTAGGCGCCAATATCTCGACCATTGAGCGCAATCTGTAACATTGTCGCTAAATTTAGAGCATCTTCAAAAGGAGTCAATCTACTTTCTTGACCTGCTACGTTTACGCTTTGTTTTCCAATTTTTTCTTTCATAATCAAATCCGAAAAAACTTTTATACCGAGCGGCGCCGCGTGTCCAAATAGGAACTCCTATAAACTTACTAAGAAACCGCCAACTTTTACCACCAGTTAATATCCACCAAGTAGCAATTCCCCAACCAGCAATTAATATAGTCCACAACCATTTTTGCCATTCATCAGAAAAAAAACCACCAAAAAAACCATTAACTATAAAATAAGCAAGTAGAATAATGATTATCCAAGGAAATAGTTGGTCTGCTGGAATGGGACCTAAAGATGGTTGTGTGCCTAAAATTTGGTTTACAGGACGGAATTCTTTATCTCGGTCTTCAGCCATAAAATATATTAATACTTACTTGTTAACCAGTTATAAAAGATGTCAGTACATCCGCAATAGTTACAGCAATCACAACTAATAAAGGAGTTCTTGCCACAACTTGCCAATCTTCATCTTTACGAACAGCATTAACTACTCCAACCAAAGCAATAGCAATGTAGAGTAAATAAAGCGCGCGAATGACGTTGAATACCAAACTCACAGCAGTAGTTGTGTTGCCCTGAGAACCATTAGTTAAGGTGTTGTTGAAGAATTTTTCTGCTTTTCCAAAAAATTGTGCTGCTGCTGGATTCGCAAAATAATCTATCCAGAAGAAACTTAGAATTGTAGCAACGAACAACCCTTGTAATAACATCAGCCAGCTTTTAGGCAAATGTAAATACTCTCCAACTTGCTGGATAATAACAGTACCTAAAGTTCCTATAATCAAACAAAATAACAGCGCTGGACTTTTAAGACTAATAAAAGTTAATAAAACAGCACAGGTAAATAAAAATGGTACTGATGCGAAGGCGCACTTAAACCGATTTTTAAATTGCCATTTTGTCAATCTAAATGACTTGTCTTGAATTTTTTTCGCGGCAATCATCACAAAGTACTTATCTAATTGCATTAACGAATTACCTGTATACTTAGCTATTGGTAATATTTGTAATAAATTCAGTAATAAATTAAAAATTTTATTAATTTTATATACAACAAATTCGTTGCAATAAATCTCTAAAATACAAAGCGATTATATGACTTTAACAAAATAATTGTTGTGTTTCGGGCTACAACGAATTCGCAATATAAAAAGTTAATTTAAATTTAATTTACAATTAATTTCTATTTAATTGCTACGTAGGGTGGGCAGTGCCCACCATACTTGTTGCAATTATCTTGATCTACGAGGTGCGGTAGTACCACCACCGGTGCCACCTCTGCCACTAGTACCAGTCGGCGCCTGAATCGTCTCAAGCATTACTTGGTAAATTTGAGTTTGGTCAACGGCGCCAGGAACACCAGGAATAGAGTAAGTTGTCACAGGACCACCTGGACGATTATCAACGTAGGTGTAGTTTTGACCTACATACTTAGAAAGGCTTACAGGGCCACCTTGGTAATAAACAGGCACTAAACGATTAGTGTGGCTACCCCAAAGGTATTTTTTGGTTGGGTCTGAACCCCAGAAATGACCTGCTGTAGCGGGTATATGCTTGTTGTAAGTCAAGTCATCTGCACCGTTTGCAGCCAACAACTGAGGAAACTCAGGGTTGAGGGTGAGATAGTGGTCGTGGTCAGCGGTTACGAGTAGTAAATTCTTCTGCCAACCACCATTTTGGTTAATCCAGTTAATAGTGGTTTGTACAGCTTTATCAAAGCTATTCATTGTACCGATGAGGTTGTCCATGTTGTCATCATGAGCAGCCCAGTCAATATCACCACCTTCAACCATCAACCAAAAACCATCAGGGTCTTTACCCAAAACTGTTAAAGCAGCTTGTGTTAAATCAGCAAGAGTTGGATTTTCGTTGATTTCTTTAGCGATAAACGAAGCGTCAGTTTCACCAGGAGATAGAGGACGAACTTTATCAGGAATTGGAGTTTGGGGGTTTGGATTTGCGCTAGCAGTAGCAGTTGCGTACACCGAGAACATATCTAAGCCTGTTGTGCTGTAGTCACCGTTGGCTGTGGCACTAGGTATGTTACCGTTTTGTCCGCGAGCGCCATACAAACCTAAGAGTTTTTCTCCCGCGTTGGGGTTCAAAGCAGCAGCAGTATTGAGCAAGGTTGCAGTTGCATTAGGGCCGCGCTCTAAAAATCTGTAACCGTAGCTGTTATTTGTAGGATTGTTTTTGAGAGTGTTGTAAGTTGACTGCTTAATGTAAGTGTAGTCAAATCTTGGTCCGACACTAGTGGTGTTTTGGAAATCTAAAGGATGTCCCCCACCAAGCAGTACTGTTGGTTTAAATATGCTTAAACCCTGTTGAAGAATACTGTCTAAATTTGGAGCATCAGTATCGTACTTAGCACGACGATTCACGAAGGACATTGCGGCGCCTGGTGTTGCGTGGGTAATGGGAACCGAGGTAACCAAACCAGTAGCTTTACCTTGAAGCGCAGCTTTTTCGAGGATTGTTGTTACTCTTTGTTCGTAGATGTCTACGCCCATTGCGTTGTTGAAGCTCTTGACACCAGTGTATAGTGAAGTCGCTGTGTTAGCTGAGTCAGGGTAGCTGTACTTGATATATTCTTTGTCAAAGCTACCTGGATTGGCTGGAGTAATTGGAGTCCAGGGGTTGGGGCCACCCTTTGCAGGTTCATAACCTACTAAATTACCACCAGATGTGGCGCCTCCACTAGCACCAGTGCCAGGGTTAAAGGGTGTAGGTGTGAAAACAAAGCCAGTACGAAGAGGACTCAGACCAGTTACAGGGTTAGCATTATTGAGAGCAGAGTTACCAGTATTGAATGTACTGCTCCCCCTAACAGTGGTGCCATAGGTACTAACCAAACTGTAACCAGTCAAGTTTTGGAAACTTAAACCCTGACCTTTACCACTGGTGTACATGGGGGCGCCATTAGCAACTGCTGCTGCGCGTGCCATTTCCCAACCCATACCATCGCCAATCATAATGATGACATTCAAGCCATTACCAGCGTAAGCAGGTAGTTGCCATCCTGGTAAAATACCCAAGCTAAAGAAGAGGGTACATAAAATTACTGACAGAAGTCTTTTGCCGTTTTTTACCAATCGAATCATCAGAATTACCCTAGAAAACTTAGTTATTGAAAGTAAGAGCAGGTTTATAGATATTTTTGAACTAAGTCGAAAATTTAAATAAACCTGCCTACAGGATGTAAAATTGCGCGAAAACCCGACGTTACTAGTAGAAGCTACGTTCTAAGTGAGAATTTGCAAACTCTTGATAATCGGCGCCTGCTGGCTGTTGAATTGCTGTATTTACACCAACACCAAATGTAGAAGCTGGCGCCTTTTGTGCAAAAACGACAGAGGGTAATACAACTAACAACAACCCAGCCAAAAAGCATACTAGCCACTGCTTGTACTTTTGTAGTAGCTTCATTGAGTTTCCTCCTATTAATTAAGTGATACGCATCCTGACTCTTGAGTTTATTTGCCAGTTACCAGACTAACTAAATTCTGTTCAAATAGCGGGTGAAGTGACTTCACAGTTTGAGACTTACGACTGGTTAGTTGCAACGATATTTCAGTGATGCCAAATGAACGATTAAGAGTGGAGTGCAATTTCTTTAATAGATAATCGCGTTCGTCAACAGTTTGACATTCCACTGTCAAGTCAGCACATAGCATTACCTGAGTAGAATCAATTTTCCAAACGCGAAGTTTATCTACCTCTAACACTAAAGCATTTGTCAGAAGTAAATTTTTTACTTCCGTTATGTCGATTGATTCGGGTGCATATTCCAAAAAAATCTTTAGACTTTCTTTGAGTAAAGGAAATGCACTTATACCCGTTATCGTTCCAACTAGTAAACTCACCGCAACATCTGCCCATAACCAATTAAATAGATGAACTGCCAAAGCTGCAAGGATAACTCCTACAGAACTAACTGTATCTGAAATCATATGCAGCATGGCGCCTCGGAGATTTAAATCATTATGGCTGTGAGGATGAAGCAACGTAATGTTGAATAGATTTACAATTAAACCCAACACCGCAGTTACTAGCATTGGTAAACCCATAATATTTTGCGGGCTTTGCCAACGTTGAATTGATTCCCAAATGATGAAACCTGCGAGGAAAATTAAACCCAAACTATTAGCTAAAGCCGCTAAAGTTTCTAGCCGACGATACCCAAAAGTCGCTTTATGGTTTGCAGGTCGCTGTGCCAACAAGCTACCTACTAAAGATATTGCCAAGGCTGCGATGTCCGAAAACATATGTCCAGCATCAGCTTGTAACGACAAACTTTGACTCCATAAACCTATGCTCCACTCAACGATAAAAAATACCGTAAGTAAAACTAAAATTATCCATAACAGTCTTGTTTTTCGTTGACTTTGAGTTAATGCCGCAAAGTTATCTGAACAACCGCATCCGCACCATTCAATAAAATTCATTGTCAGTATCGCACATCAAAGACCAAAACTAATCACTCAGCACTCAGAACTCATCACTCAGAACTCAGCACTCAGCACTATCTAATTAGGACAGAAACCATTCGCTACAGAGGTGAATCCAGAACCTGTAGATATAGTTGCAGAACCAATTGCAGTTGGTGTAACAGTTGCAGGTACCAGATCTGTGCCGTTGAATGCTTGCAGAGTAATTCTACCTGTGTTGGTCGCGAACACTCCATTCTCAACTTGGAATATTGCCCCACCTGTAGCAGAGTTACCGTTATACAAGCTATAGTCAGCAACTGTATTACCTGAACCTCTATTGTTATTGAGTCTTACGCAAACTGTTGGCTTAGTACCAAAACTAGCAGGGTCTGCTGCGATATCAAAGGCACTAGGAGTTGCAGGACTTTGAGTTCCAGTTACAGTGTTGTTGTTTGTCAAGGTGTTGTTGTCTGCATTTACAGATATGTTGGAAGTATCAGAAGCAAACACTGAAACACCCAAGCTGCCACTATTGGAAATTGTGTTATTCGTGAGTCTAAAGCGAAGTCTTGCAGCTTCTGATGCATCAACTTCAACGCCAACACCAGTTGTGTTATTAATTGTGTTACCCGAAACAGTCACGCGCGTATCTGCATTACCAGATGCAAGAACGTTAATACCGTTGGTTCTAGAACCAGTAATAGTGTTACCAGATATGGTAACTTGTGGTTTAGCAGTATCACTAACTTCTACAGCAACACCACGTCCACGAATATTGTTGATTTGGTTATTAGAAATTGTTGTAGTTCCTTGTCCATTACCAAAAGCACCGAACACAACACCTTCTGTTGATGTGCTAGTACCGTTGATGGTGTTACCTGTGGTTGTGGATGTTAAATTAGCATTTTCGCTAACTCTTAAGCTAATACCTGTTCTGGTTGTGTTAATAGTGTTGTTAGCAATTGTTGCACTACCAGTAGCTGTACCAGACAAACTAGCTAAAATACCATTATTGTTGGTAATGGTGTTGTTAGCAATGCCTAGATTTACTCTACCTGTGCTATTGAGTACGCGAATCGCATTTTCACCACTGTTAACACCGCTATCTCTAATAGTGTTGTTGTTAATAGTGATATTACCAGTCGCTTCAGATAAATTAATAGCTTCTCTGCGGGCGCCGCTAACTATGTTATTTGCGACAGTAACGTTACTGATACTGCTACCAACAATACCGCGCGCGTCAAGATTAGTTGGAGTTACAGAGTTTGCAGTAAATTGAGTCGAGGTAGTAGGAACTTTAACATCAAAGCCAGACAATGTGCTATTGCTGCTAAGTGTTACGATTCCTGCACCTGTGCCAGTAGTTGCTGGTACTGTTAATACTGGGAACAAACCACTACCTGAACCTGGTAACTTAACTGCTCCAAGCTCAACTGTGTTTACTGTTTGTACTGGGCCAGTAGACAACAACTGTACTCCAGCAGGAACGCGGAAACCCGCTACTGTAGCAGCTGTTAAAGTTGGATTACCCTGTACATAAACAACGTCACCAGTAGCCGCTGATGAAAGTGCAGTTGGGAAATTGCCAGAGGGAGACTCAACAGTACCAATACCAGTTGCACCTGCGGCTACATATGTAACTTTCAGTGGTTGAGCAGCGCCAGTGACAGGGTTAATTACGGTTATTCTGTTAGAATCCGTATAATAAGTTCTATTTTCTCTTTTTACAGCAATAGTGTCTTGACGCTCTACAAGTTCACCTAATCTTGCCAAAGCACTACCTTGGTCTGTTCTTCCTTTGGTGGCGCCACTACCAGGCAAAGTAACTCCCACGGTGAAAACTGCACGAGTGTCAAACAGCGCATCATTTTGCAATGAAACACCAAGATTTATAAAGTCTGTAGGACGAATAACTAATCTGGTTTTCCAACCGAATGTTTCCTTGATATCATTGCCAGCATAATAGTAGGCGCCAGCGTAACCGCGTACATCACCACTACCAATTTTTGCTAGGCGTGTACCAACTTCTGCGTCGATTCCATGCAATGCAACATCAAATGTACGTTCTGCGAATAATGAGTTTCCTTGAAAAGCAACAACACCAGTTAAATTGTTGTTAATTAGCTGGCGCCCATTACTTACAGGCAAATTAACGTTAGCCCGAAAATCTACGTTGCCTAAGCTTTCAAAACCAAATCCTAATTGATTGAAAGTATTATCGCCTGTGTTACGTTGGTCAAATGCGGCATAAATACCACCAACACGTTTGCCATTTTCACTGACAAAACGATGTCCCAATAACAGGGTTCCTGCCATTGTTGACCTGTCATCTAATAGCAATCGCCCTTGCAAAAAAGTAATATTGTTACCAGGATTTTGTAGTATAGGTACAAAACCTTCTAGACTTGTAAACGCTTCAACTCCGGCGCCTTCAGTTGTATAACGAACTCCAAAGCGCGGACTAAACGAATAAACTTCAGTTGTCTCAGCATCACCTGTAGACTCTGTTTGTGCGAAAGCTGGTGCGCTAATCATTAGCAACAGCAATCCACCCGCAGACAAAATTCGCATCAACTTTATCACGGACACTCCTCTTTGATATGTATTTGCACTTAAACTTATGTGTTTAAGACAACACTCTCACCTGTTGCACAACCGAAATTTATCAATGTAATCTTAAACAAGTGTCAATGAAAGATTATCGCAACATTAAATTAAACCGTTTAATTGTATCTTGTGATGATTTTTCTAACTTTCACAAGACTAAATAGCTACATTTTAAAATGATAATCATTATTTATTACATAATAATGATTATCATTGATATATTTTTTGATGCTTAAAATCGATATGCTAAGAATGGAATTAACATCTCCGCGCGACTTAACCCACCATGAACTCCAGCGTTTGGCATCCACTTTTCCCCATCAAGAGATTGATAACAAACCCAGTCGTGACGCGGTACTAATATAAAATCTCCTACTCGGTCATTAGATTCTAAACTTAAAGCTTGATTTGGTAAGCCAAATAAACCTAACGCGATAGCTTCTGGTTTCGACACAAGCAAGAAATTATCGTCAAAATGCGAGTTAATATAAGCTTTTACTGCATCTTCGGCGCCCTTCTTAACATGCAAAAAGCGCGCGCGTCCTTCACCAGTAACTGCTGGAGTCCATAATAATTTAATTAGTTCTGGGTGTTCATGTAACCAAAGTACTTTTTCTGGGTCTGTAGGACATTGACCGTGGTCGGCAGTTACTAATAAAACAACATCACCTCGACCAGTTAAAGGGTCTAATAATTCTCGCTTGAGTGCAAAATCAATAGTAGCGACTTGTGCTTGATAGTAAGGACTTAATGGTGCATAACGATGCGCTGCACTGTCAATATTTGGCACATATATATATGTAAAGCTTTTACCGTTATCGTAACTGGTTAATATGCGGTCACGTAACTGAGCAAAGCCATCAGCATAAGTTAAATATCCAGTATATTTTTCTTTGCCAGCTTCGCTACCTACGGTTGTATAACGACTAATACTAGTATTTTTAAATCCTCTGTAATTAACTATTCCTACATCTATCCCAGCTTTTTCCATGCGTAGGTAGATATTGGGAACTGTTACCAACTTATCTGGGTTGAGTTGTTCATCTGTATAACTTGCTGAAGTTGGAGCAGTATAAGGGCGCCAACCTAGTAAACTAACCAAGGCGCCAATTTCTCGTAAATAGGCAGTAGTGGAAGTAACACCATGTTGAGCAGTTGCGTAAGCAGTTGCCGCAGAAGTCAGAGCAGTAACAGTTGTGCTAGGAAATACTGTAGTAGCAGGCATGAAAAAAGCTTTGTCACTGCTACAAGCATTTGCAAACCCAGGTACAACATTATTTGTAATTAAACTTTGTAACTGGTCATAACCAAAAGCATCCAATACCAATAACACTACATGATTAATAGGCGCCTGACTGAGCCAGTTTTCCCAAGCTTGAGTTACTGCATCAATTCCTAATAAACTTGGATTGAATGGAGGTAATGCAGGTTGTTCGCTTAAAGTTGGCGCCTGTGGACATAACCAATGTATTGGTAGTGCTGCAATATTTGCCAAACCTAGTCCATCGTAACTTGGTCGCACCTTGTTGGCGCCAAATGCTGCTGGTAACTGTTGTCGAGTAATAAGCGCTTGTTCTGCGGTGGCAAATATGTCAGTCATTTAATTGTTTTCCCTAACTCATCTCACATTTGTTATTTTAGAGTATGTAAATATTTTGCAACGGATATAACGGATGTAACGGATGAGTTTTTTGTTATGAACAAAGTAGGGTGCGTGAAAGCCTTTACCATACATAAATCAAACGCAAAGTTAAACTGCTTTCACGCACCATCAACCATCAATAAAATCTGTTATTCATCTATTGCCAATGTTAAGCTGCTGGAATTAACTGTCCTAAAATTTGAGGTTCTGGTAAAGGTTGACCGTCCTCTATGTATGACTCTACAAGCATTTCTATAACTTCCTGAGCATTTTTTAAGGCTTCTTCATAAGTATCACCATGAGTACAGGGTTGATACACGTCAGTAAAGTCAGGTAGCGAAACAACATAGCATTTATCTTCTTCTGACCACTGAATCACAATTGTATATTTCATTCTTGTTTTTTCTCCTCTTCCTCTCGTTCCTCTTGTTCTATTTTATTCAATTCTTCCAATACTTCATTTACTTCTTTTTCTAAATATGATTTTGCATCGTCACCATCCTTACCAGCAATGATTACAGATGTAGATAATTTTGGATGTTTCCATTTAGTATGACTACCTTTCGCTGGTTTATACGTAAACCCGGCTTGCTTTAGTATACTTTTTAACTCTCTAACTTTCTTGGGCATAGACCGAGCTTGTTATCCCTGATGTTCATTTTTCCATTAAAATTATATAGTACAACTACATTATATATTTTAATGAATATCCGGCGCCTTTGCCTTATTATTGCTGTGGTGAGTGTGTGGTATAAAAATGTCTACTGGTATATTGATTGTCGTTGCTATCTTAGCTTTTTACCTTGCTTTTAACCTTGGCGCCAATGATGTTGCTAATGCAATGGGCACTTCGGTAGGTTCTAAAGCGGTTACTTTGAGGCAGGCTTTAATTATTGCAGGTGTATTAGAGTTTGCTGGCGCCGTATTGTTTGGACGTGAGGTAACACAGACGCTAGCTACAGGTGTGGCAAACCCTGTGTTATTTGTGGATACTCCGAAAGTTTTTGTGACTGGGATGGTTTCTGTACTAATTGCGTGTGGGCTATGGTTACAACTGGCAACTTCGCGCGGTTTACCTGTTTCGAGTTCTCATGCTGTGGTCGGCGCCATTGCTGGGTTTAGTTGGGTAGCGTTGGGAGTTGGCGCCATTGATTGGTCTTCGATTAAGTTAATTACTATTGGTTGGGTATTAACACCTATTATTAGCGGTATAATTGCAGCTTTATTTTACAGTCAAATTCAACGCTGGATTTTAAATCAGCAAAATCAAATAATACAATTAAATGAGTGGATTCCTTGGTTAAGTACTGCTTTAGTGGGTGCTTTTGGTGTTATTGTATTACCAACTTTAACTCATCCTATCGCTGAGTTGTTTACAAATAAGTTCGGTATAAATATACCTTTTTATGATTACTCACTGCTAACAGGCACCGTCGCTGTTGTTAGTTTAACGGTTTATAGCTGGCGCCTGGTAGAGAAGGGGGGTAATAATTTATTAATCGAAAAAATATTTGCACGCTATCAATTATTGAGTGCTTGCTTTGTTGCGTTTGCACATGGTTCTAATGATGTGGGAAATGCTATAGCACCATTGGCAGCTATTGTTTATACGATTAATAGTACCAAAGTACCGATAACACAGATAGATGTACCTTTATGGATTTTAGTACTTGGCGCCGCCGGTATTGTTACTGGTTTGGCGATATTGGGTAAAAACGTGATTGCGACTATTGGCGAAAGTATTATTACTTTACAACCTAGCAGTGGTTTCTGTGCTGAACTCGCTACCGCTATTACAATTTTGCTTGCTTCTCGCTTCGGTTTACCTGTTTCAACTTCTCATGCACTTGTTGGTGGTGTTGTGGGTATTGGGTTGGTGCAAGATTTGAAGTCAATTAAGTTTTCAACGTTGCAAAATATCGCTGCTGCTTGGGTGGTTACTGTTCCTATTAGTGCGTTGTTAAGCGCGCTGATTTTTTATGCGTTGAAATTTATATTTTGATTGGTGATCCCCCCAACCCCCCTTGATAAGGGGGGCTAAGAGTTTATTGATTTCCCCCCTTATTAAGGGGGGTCAGGGGGGATTAAAATGTGGAACTATGATTTTACTCTTTTGTGTTGACTTTATTTGCAATTCTTTTGCTTAACATTTCTATACCCAAAAACCCAGTAGTAATTAAACCAGCTTTAATTACAATATCTTTTTGAGATGCGCTTGCGTCTTTAATTAAAATGGCTCTAATTTCTGACATTGGTACTCCTTCTCCCCGAATTCCAACAGGCTTTGGTTCAAGTGCAAGAACATAGACAAATCCGAGATACCCAGCTAATATTAGCTCGAAAGCAACTAAAATATAAATATAGTATTTTAGTAATTTACAGAGAACTGTTTTCATTATTTAATCATTAATCCTATTTTCTTGCTTGGACTTTGCTAAAATTTTGTCGCTTACGGTCAAGAGTGTAAGCTAATTCTTTTTGACCATTTCTAACATGCACTGTAACTTGGCATTTACGACTAGTTTCAGGATTTGCCGAAATACATTCTCTAGAATTTTCTATTGAACTAATACGTAGGTTTATTGTTGATGTTTTTAATCGATTACTCGCATCTTTGAGAAGCTTTTCAGCTAAGGTGTTAGATAATATATCATTACGAGGTGGCATGTTTCGAGTACCTTCCATCGCTATATATTTGTTTTTTCTGGCAATACGATAGACTGCTTGGGTGTTATTTTGTGCCCGCATGGTAACACGATATCCTAAAAGTGAAGCGTTTTGGCAAGTTTCCCAAGGCGCCGCTAAACCTAAACAACTATCATACTTTGTCTCTTCAACGTTTGTAATTAAAGCTTGACCGTTGGTTAAATTAAAGTTTGTACTAGCACGAGAAATTAATTCTAATGCAACATCAACAGGTAATTTAGCTTGTTTCGCATAATTCAAGCGTGACCACAGTTGAAGTTTGTTAGGGTTATTTTTATCTACATAATAAATCCATTGTGTTTGGTTCTGTTCAATTATAATTTCCCAAAAACGTGCTTTGGAAACTTGTCCATCAAACCTGGGTTCAACAGGTAATGCTGTAAAATCTGCTCCTGATGGTTGTAGGGTTTCACGCACGCTGACAATTTTTAGTGTATTTTTTGCTAAACCCCAATTTTTTTGAGCATCTTGTTGCACTGCTTGCTGCACACGCGAAGGAGCTTTATTTGATTTTGCTAAATATTCTCTAGAAGCTAGTTTCGTTTTTCCACCGTCTCGCACGTAATAAACTAAACGCTCAAAATAAGTATCTGCGACAATTTTCCATGTATCTTTCATATTTGGTGGGTCGCAAGTTAAAGGTTGGGTTTTACCTTCGCGTAATTCTTCGCAGTAAAAAGGATAAGGTACACGCTCGAATTTGACTATTCTTTTTAAACCACCAGCATAATCTGAGCGGGTAGCTTGAGCAATTTTATTGACAACGGAATTGGGTAACTCGTCCAATTTATTTTGTATCTGCTTGGTGATAGTTGTAGGTGTTTTAGATAGAGAATTTGCGTTTACGGTTGGGGTTTTAATTGCGATTAAATTTAAGAGAAGAGTACAGGTTGTTAAGATAGCTAATGAAAGTTTTGTTTTCAACATAATTTACCTTTATTTTAAAATATTAGAAACCGGGTTTCTTATTGATACGTTGTGATAGTAATCAATATTTTGGGTAGAAACCCGGTTTCTTTTTTACCAATTTAGAGCAACTGAACTAACAGGACATTTGACGACCTAGTAATGTTTGAGTATTAACGTTTGGTATGCGCTTATCCAAGGTTATAAAACCATCTGAGGTAACATAGTAAACCCAATTTTCTCCTTTGCCACTCATCACCACCCGATGTCCAGAAAGTGTTACTGGTTGACAAGTGCCTGCACGTCCGGGGGTTGGTAAACACTTTTGCCAAGTCGCTTTTTCAAATTTTACGAGTTTGACTTGTCCCTCTTCTATCCCCAATAGCTGCGCCATATTTTCCCGCAATATCCCTTCATATCGAAATTTATTGCTTTTTGGTGCGTTAGTATCTACTGAGGTTGATTTTATGGGTTGTAAATTTAACTGTCTAATTCCAATTCTGTAACCAGATAAAACACCACCCTCACCAATTACAAGAGTTTTGTTATCTGGAGACATTGCAGCCGTATTAGGATATACACGGCTATAGGTACGATCATCCTCAAATTTTATCTGTTCAACAATTTGACGAATATTGGCGCCTGTTGCAGCATCCCATAAATCAACCCCATATAGTGAATCTACACTTAAAAGACGTTTGCCATCAGAAGTAAAACCTATGTATATTAAACTTTTGGCAATAGTAGCTATAATTTTTCCGGTACTAAGATTCCATATATTAGTTCTACCGTAATCTGAACTTTTACCACGTGCCGAAATCAGGTTTTTTCCATCTGGACTAAAAGTAAGAAAACCTGCTGTTTGTATGCTATTTGTTAATGTTTTTAATAATTTTCCCGTTTTGATATCCCACAAACGAATCGTTAAGTCTCTACTGTCTCCTTGAATACCCGCAGAACTGGCAAAAATGTTTTTATTAGGACTAACTGCAATAGCACTAACAGGAGCATTATGTCCCTTCAGGGTATGAATGAGTTTTCCTGTCTGCGTATTCCAAAGTTTAATCGTTTTGTCTTGACCAGCAGCTATTAAGGTTTTACCATCTGGAGTTAGTGTTAAATTACTAATTCCTGATTTATGAGAATTCATTCGACGAATTAATTTCCCTGTCTTTATATTCCAAACTTGAACAATTCCTGATTCTAAATACGTTCCTGTATATAGATTTTGACCATCGGGACTTAGCGCTAAAGTTGTACTTCCATTTTTACCAGGGTTAATGGTACGGATAAGTTTTTTATTTTTCATGCTCCAAACATGAATTTTATCGTACAAACTACCACTAACTAATATTTGTCCATCACGGCTAATTACCAAAGATTCTATATCATAGCCATGTCTACTTTCTTTTAGAAATTCAATACCTTCTTCTGGGTTTAACGGTTTATTTTGTTTTGCTAATACTTGTTGTGGCGCCACTTTTTGGTCAATTGATGCTTGGGTAGCGGGAGTCCAGACGAGTGCAGAGAGCGCAATTCCATATATAATAGCAGGAAAAACTCTATATTTTTTAATAGATATCATAACTTTATTTCTGTTTTATTGAATTGTAAATATCTGAATATATTATCAATGATATCAACCATAATTTGAAAGTTCCAAAAACTTTTCAGAGTATCTAAAACAATTTTATAGAACGATTAAATTTAGACATACCATATTTATACTTTTTAAACATACACCTAACTGGGTGAAAGTTTAATACCCCAACGGGCGCCTCAATTAGAGGTTATAATCTTTTTACACAAACAATTCTCGATGTTCTTTCCAGTACGGCAATCATAACAGCGTGTAAGTTTCGTTCACCTATATGCAAAAACCAGGACAGCAGGCAATTTCTATCGACTATCAAAAGTGGCGAGACACATTTCTTTATCAAAAATTGCAACTAGCAATCATTATTTGGTCATGTTTCCATGCAGCTATTGAGCTTAACTTTAAAATTCCTGAATTTCTGGGTAAGTATTATAAGCGGGGTGCGGTTAGTGCTGTAATTTTTCTTTTTAATTCTTCTAGAGATTTGTTAATACAAGAACTATTATTTCTTAGCTGCCTAATTTTACTACGTCTACCGAAAACAAGAAAATACCTCAAAACTATATTTATAATATTTGCCTGCTCAATACCGTTTTATCATTACTTTCAGGTCATAATTACTACAATTCCCTATTTAATCGGGCTAAAAACACCTGAATCACAGTCTATTGATATAATTGCTTCTCTTGGTGAAGAGGTAGATATAATACATTGTTTAGCACTAAATCAAGTTCGTTTAGGCATAGATACTAAATACTATCATTTAATTTTTCCAATAATTGGGGTATTAGTACCCGTTTGTCTACGTCTACATATTACTTCTCAAATAAGTGTTTTTATATTTGGTCTTCTTACTTATAGATTTAATAACCCAACTTATAATTTTTGGACATTGAGTCAAGAACAGCAAGTTGCTTGCTCTACTGATGCTATATATAGTTTAATCTTTAACCTATTGCCATGTATAGTTGTTGATTATGGAATATATCTTTATGAACTGACTTTAAAAACAGAGTTTAAGTACTGGTGGCAATTACGGTTATTTGTAAATGCTGTAGCACATGACTTACGTAACCCAGTCTTAGGTACAATTTTAGTTTTAGAAAACCTTTTAACTCAACGTCAACCAAAAATTGAAGTAGATAGAGCGCTTGTTGAAGATGTAATTACAGGAAACAAAAGACAACTCAATTTAATCGATTCGATGCTTGAAGCTCATGCTAGCGAAACACAAGGAGTAAAAATATATCCTCAATCTATAAAATTATTTCTTGTAGTACAATCAATAATTACAGACTTATCGCCAGTCTTAAATAAAGAAGGAACTACTATTGTTAACTTAGTTAATTCTGAATTACCAGAAATTTTTGCTGATGCCTTACAATTATCACGAGTTTATCATAATTTGATTATTAATGCAATTAATGTTAATCAAGTTGGAGTACAAATTACTATTGATGCATGGGTAGAAGAAGATAAAGTACACTGTATCGTTGCGGATAATGGTGTTGGTATGAGTCAACAACAAGCTGCAAAGTTATTTCAATTATACGCACGCGGGCAAAATATACAACAATCTTTGGGATTGGGTTTGGGTTTATATATTTGTCAACAAATTATTATTGCACATAGTGGTGATATTGGTGTAAATAGCAGTCCTGGTAATGGCGCCACTTTTTGGTTTACATTACCTATTGGAGTTGATTAATATAGTAATTTACTTTAGCATGAATAGTGAATACACCCAATCAGGTGAATAGTAAAGACCCTAGTGGGTGTATCAACTTAGGAACTTAGAAATTCAGTTACAAGTCTGCATATACAAAACTATTCATTTGTGAACTATGAAATTTCAATTTTTTGCTTATTTGACACTTAGCTCGGTTTTATTTTCTATTTTAACGATAAGTAATCAAGAGCTAGTACGAGCATCTATAGTTCAGGTCGCAACAAAAAGCTCAATTTCAACAAGTACAGTCAAAGGAAATAAGCTAATTACGGAAATAGCAAATTTAGAAGTGGAAATAGTACTTTTAAAGTCAAGGTATACAACCAACTCTTTACAAGTTACAAGTGCAAATAAAAAACTCCAAAATTTGCGACAACAATTAAAATCAAATAGTAAAAAGATTTTGAATTCAGCCATATCTAAAGCAATTAGAGAAAAAATAGCTGAATTAGAAGTAGAGCGAGCAGTCAAAAGTACTGCTTATATAGAACATAGTCCTGTTATCCAAGTTTTGGAAGAAGATATTAAAGGTTTACGTCAACGTTTGGCATTGCTAAAATATTAAACCAAGCCGTTACGGAGTGCGACAACTGCAGCTTGCACTCGGTCATTTACAGATAATTTCTTCATGAGATTTTTTATATAAGTCTTAATGGTGTTTGGACTTAAAAATAATTTTGCCGCAATTTCTGTATTACTCATTCCATCTACAATTAAGCGCAAAATTTCTAGTTCTCTTGCCGAAAGCTCTGGTATGGAATCTTTTGGAGAAGGTGGTTTGAGATGTTCTAAAACTTGACGTGCAATTTGCGGGTCGAGATAAACTGCACCTTCTTGTACTGCTGCGAGTGCAACTAGTAACCCATTCATTGTAGTTCCTTTAATACAGTAAGCATCGGCGCCACTACTAAGAGCTGCGATAATTTCTATTTCTGATTTGTGTGACGTTAGTACTACTACTCGCACATCAGGAAGTATCTTTTTTATCTCCTGTGTCGCTGCTATTCCATCTAAACGGGGTAGTCCCACGTCCATTACAATTAAATCGGGTTGTAACTGTTTTGACATCTCAATTGCAGCATAACCATGTTCTGCAACACCAATTACTTCTATGTTAGGTTGGGAGTCTAAATACTGCTTTAATCCCAACCGCATTATTAAATCATCTTCAACGATTAATACTTTGATGGGTGAGATAGCAGTATTTGTAAGCATTTTTGCGTAGATTTTGAGTTACAATTTATAGTTATAATACGTTGATATATCATACCTGAAGGAGTGACATAATTCTTCTGAAGCTTTTAAATACTAAGTATGAAATCCTAAAAACTTTCTTCTAAACATTGTACGAGTTTCGGCGCCAGTGTTGCAGCCCAACCGATGGCTATATCATCTCCTGTTTTATAGAATGGTGCGGCAGGTAGGTGTCCACTGGGAGCTTGTAAGTTAAATTGAAGTTGGGGGTATCGTTGCCAGTTACCTGAGTGGCGCCATCCTACCGTATTGCTAAATTTCATGTAGTCTTGTTGTGTATTATCCCAAACCCGACTTTGCACGGTAAAGCCAAAACGTTCGTTACTGTAGTAAGTCCATAAGTAATCTATAGTATCTAGGTCACTACAGGGAAAACTAGTAAAATCTTCTTCTCTAAGCCATCCTGCATCTACACGTCGTGATATTTTTAACATTACCGCTCTTGTTTCTTCGTCTGCTTGGCGCCACATTTTCGATGCTAGTAATTTGGCTAGGTTATCGTAACTTACACCTACCTCGCTAATTAATTGATGTGTAATGCCCATATCTATAATTTTTGGTTTCCTTGGTTAGGATACTCGCGCGTTGGTAGTAGTCTCCATGCTTCTGCGTCTGCTCCCCAGTTACGAAATATTTTTTGTTTAGCAAAAGCATTGGCAAAGCGCCAATTGTATATTCGCTTCCATGCGCTTGACCATTGCGCTGTTTCGTCTGCTGCTTGAAGCGCGCGTATTTCTGCTTCTAGTGCGTTGCTGTGCTTTTGCATTATGGCTTCGATGTCTCGAAAGTGGTCGTCTGGTTGCCGCATGGAGTAAGTGTTTGTGTTGAGACTTGAGAACTTCCAAATAAAATATCTCTAAAATTTTCTTGTGGGGTGGGCATCCTTGCCCGCCTCAGAACTGGAACGGGCAGGGATGCCCATTCCACAATTGCTGGATGCCCATTCCACAATTGCTGGTTGCCATTCCACAATTGCTGGTTGCCATTCCACAATTGCTAGTTAATTTAGTTTTTGGAAATCCCTTACTAAATATAACTTGCTGTACAGGCGCCGGAGTTCATCCTTTTGTTGATAAAATTGTAAACTTATTTATAGGGGTAAAGCCTGAGAGGGTTTGTAAGCTAGCAAACATTATTTTATATTCAGTAAGTTTTTATAATCTCACTTTTTGGTTGTGAAACCTATATTTAATAAGCTTTACAGCGCTTTTTATGACTATGGTTAATTTTAAATACTGGTATTAATTATTTATCAGTAAAGAAATTAATGAATATTTAATGATTTTTTTTTATCAGAAAAAATATGGTATGTTGCCAAAATTGGATTTATTGTTTGGGCTTTATCTGACACAATAGTTCCATAAAACTACGAACGAATAACTGCTTACTCTTCCACAACAGACCAGAGGTGTAGAACTAATGGGTCAGTCTGAGAACAATATAAATGTAAATCACCGAGAAAATAACTCGGCGCCACAATTAGATGCTTCGCTCGAAGCTTCGATAAACGCACAGAAGACTGTGCAAAAATTAACTGATGAGCTAGTCGTTCTTCAATCAAACGTTCTCAACTCTTTGCAGGAAGATGTGAAGCGTCTAGTTGAGGAAAAGCGTCAGCTAACTGATGATGTCCAAAAGCTCTCTGTACAAAAGAATAATTTACAGTCCTCGCAAATTGAACAGCAGCAACAGGTATTAATTCGACAATTAGTACAAGTTCTTGCCAACCACGTCTCGATACAATTGCAGTCGTCGTTAGAGCAGTTGTTTGAGTCGGCTATAGTGCGTGTGTCAAAGAATAATACTATACAACCGTATACTGAAACACAAATTACCGCGAATCCTGATTCTGATGTTGATAATTTAATAACTTCGCTCAAAGCTGCGGTTACAAGTACCTTTGAAGAACTACAAAGTGAGTTAAAAAATTACCAAAGCAGTTTTTCGGTGCAGCTTTCCCGGATGTATAGCGAACAAGAACAAGGTGAAGCTATTTTAGCTGAGTTAGTATACCGTCTCCGCAATGAACTTGAGTCGGTGCCTCAAAATGTCGATAATAAAGTCGAGGAGTTTGCCTCGGTTGAATTATCTGAAGCACTTGAAAACCCCGAAACTGCCGAATTTTACACTCTTAATAATATAGATATAAATGCACCTGAGAGCCAATTAGAAACTCAACGTACAAATGAACCACATCGTAATCATCCTAATACTGTTATTCCTAACCCTGTAACGCGCGCTCAAGTTGAAGCTTCCTTAGAACCTGTTGAAAATACAGAGTTTGTCGAATCACAACCCCAAGAATCTGTAGAAAGAGTCAAATTATTGAGACCTCAAGAATCTTCACTACCTGAAACTTCTGTTGTTGAAACAATTGTACCTACGCCAATTCCAACTCCAAGTATACGTCGAAGACGTGTTGAAGCTAGAAGACCACAGACCCCACCTGAAGTGGAAGTGAACAGTCGAGAACTTCCGACTTCGATAAAAGCTGGGTTTATACTGATTATGCTATCGGTTGTTGCTTCTGCGCTGTATAACGTTTCTGTGAAAGCGATGTTCTTCCAAAAATCGCAAATTTTTGGAGTTTTTGATGTCCAGCAGCTTATCGTTCCAACCCTTGGTAATTGTTTTTTAATTTTGATGCTGCGAATGTTGGTGGTTGTACCGCTAATGTTGGTAATGGCGCCTATTATGCATCAAGGTATTTGGAATGATATTAGAGGTTTGGTAGATTCATTACGTAATAATAAGGGTTATGCACCCAATGCTACACCAATGCCACGGGCAATTACTAAGCAAGTGTTGGTGCTATCGCTGATTAGTGGATTTTTCTTGTTTTTATCTCAGGTGCTAATTTACTTGGCTATTGGTCAAGTTGCCACGGGTGTCGCAATTTCGCTTTTCTTTATTTACCCTGTCATTAGTGGTTTCTTTGGCTGGTTAATATTTAAGAACGACCGTGAACGTCCTACTTTGTCACGGGTTAGCGCTATTGCTTGTATTTGCTTTGGTCAGTTACTTGTTTTAGGTTCTAATACGTCGAACCCAAATATATCGTTCGGAAGTACTGCTGCGATTGTTTCGGGTGTGACTTTTGCTATTTATATTGTCTTAACTCGTATTTGTGCTGCACGCTTACATCCTGTTTCGTTTACTTTGCTTAACTTTACTACGATGTTGCTGCTATGCTTTGTGGCTTTAATTATTCCGCTACCCGCTAATATCGGTGTACAAGTTAATAACACCAATTTTCTTGAACTTATTCTCAGCGCTTTTATTTTAGGTGTGTTAACCTTAGCTGGATACGTGCTTAACAACCTTGGTATCCGTAAATTTGGCGCCATCCGCTCTGCGCTCATTGGCGCCTGTGTCCCAGCTTTGACGGTGCTTTTCGCCGGGTTGATAATTCAAGAAAACTTGGAATTAATTCAAGTTATAGGCGTTTTAGTTGTGACAGTCGGCGCCGCTGCTTTCAACTTAGAGAAAATACGTAATCGCTCTAGAAGTTCCAGAACTACCGCTTAAAATCAATGAATATCATTATCAGGATGACTATGTATCTATTAGGACAATATTTTTGGTGTTGGTAATGGTAGTATTCATGCAAACTTTAAATAAAACCGTTATTTGTGTAATCGGTGACATGTACTGTGTACCTTAAGTTTACACGAGCGATTTTTATTTGAATAAAGTAAAAATTATTATATCAAGCGTGCCACTAAGGAGTACTCTAGATGCCAGAAGATGTTTTGTAAAAAAAATATCATCTGGTACTGTTACCAATTTTCGCTCGTTAGACGAAAATCTGGTGTAAAAGAGTATTTGTGGATGTAGTTATAATAGTTTCACCCATAAATACCCCTGAAGACAGAGTGATTTTAGCCAAAAGCTTTGCTCATAAAGTCTTGAAGGAAATCACAACTGAGGAAAGGAGTTTTATATATTTACCAGAAAATACGGATGAAAAGTTGATTAAGACTACCAATAATACCGAGATTTGAAGCATAATGGATTATCTAAGATTATCGTTCATTGAACACATTGCTTCCGACTCGGGTGTATACTACTTACTTTCGATCTAACTTATAACCTGTAAACGTGCTATTCAACTGTCTGTAAATATGAGTAACGACATCGATCTGATCAAAAGTCTCAGCCCCAGCGCGATGGATCAGATCATGCTTTATCTGGCTTTTAGTGCCATGCGGACGAGTGGGCACAGACATGGGGCGTTTCTAGATGCAGCCGCGACCGCAGCAAAATGTGCAATTTACATGACTTATCTTGAGCAGGGACAAAACCTGCGGATGACAGGACATTTGCACCACCTCGAACCAAAACGAGTTAAGGCAATTGTCGAAGAAGTTAGACAAGCGCTAACAGAAGGTAAATTGCTGAAGATGCTCGGTTCGCAAGAGCCACGCTATCTAATTCAGTTGCCTTATGTCTGGATGGAGAAGTACCCCTGGCTACCAGGACGTTCGAGAATTCCAGGTACTAGTTTAACGAGCGAAGAAAAACGGCAAATTGAGCAGAAATTGCCCGATAACCTACCCGACGCTCAACTAATTAGTTCATTTGAATTTTTAGAATTAATTGAGTTTCTCCATAAACGCTCGCAAGAAGACCTGCCGGCACAACACCAAATGCTGTTGAGTGAAGCCTTGGCGGAGCATATCAAACGTCGTTTACTGTACTCTGGTACGGTAACGCGAATCGATTCGCCTTGGGGTATGCCTTTTTATGCTCTAACTCGTCCATTTTATGCGCCCGCTGATGACCAAGAGCGGACTTATATCATGGTGGAAGATACCGCTCGGTATTTCCGTATGATGCGTGACTGGGCAGAACGTCGTCCTAATGCTATGCGCGTTTTGGAAGAACTTGATATTCCTTCTGAACGTATTAAGCAAGCTATCGAAGAATTAGATGAGGTTATCCGTGCTTGGGCTGATAAATATCACCAAGAAAACGGTGTTCCGATGGTTTTACAAATGGTGTTCGGCAATAAAGAAGACTAATATTTAATTCCAACAAGATTGGTATTAGTTTTTCTAATAAAAATACTAATTAATAAGAATCCATGTCGAATCCACCATTTGGTGGATTTGTCAATGGGATTGTAATTTTTTAGTCTAAATTATTTTATTAACTTATAAATGAATCATTCTGGTGCAGAATCGGTTGTCAACATCGAGGGTGCATCTCCTTCAACTGCATTAGTTTTATCGACCCATCCTTTTAAAGCATCATTAATTACACCCGCAACAGGGACGGCAATTAGTAGTCCTAATAATCCACCAACGTAAGTACCAACAAGTAGCGAAGTTAATACCCATATTGGACGTAAACCAGTAAAACTACCTAAAAGACGAGGCGCCACAGCTTGGTCGATTAATTGGTCGATGACAATAGAAACAGCTAATACTCTTGCTGCCAACCAAATATCATGGGATGCAATAATTAAGGTGATAACCGCAAGGCTAACTACATCACCAAACGGGATTAAGCTTAAAATACCTATTCCTAAACCGAACACCAAACCAAACGGAACTTGTAGAACAAGAAATACCACTGTTAGCGATACTCCCATCAACACAGCTAAAGCGACTTGCCCGATTAAATAGTTTCGGAAATTTTGCTGAAATGATTCCTGTAATTTGACAGCAAAGCTAGTTGGCAATTTTTTAAATATCCCATCCCAAATACGGGCGCCGTCACTCAAAAGGTAAAATGTAAACACGACGGTCACCAAAGCTTCAGAAACACTATCAATAGCTTCAACTGCAAAAGTAAAAAGTCGGTTGCCAAAAAATTCTACCTCCGAAGGAAATTTATCGGTTAATTCTGTGGCAATTCGGCTAAAATCTACATCGAACCCACGATTTGCTGCCCAAGTATTTGCAGCTAGTAACTTTTGCTGTCCAGAGTCTATCCATTCTGGAATGACTTTTGTCATTTCGTTAAACTGTTCATAACCTAGCGGTAGTATAGTCACACCTAGGGTAAATATAAGTAACAAAGCAGAAATAAATACGATTCCAACAGCATACCCACGTTTGACACCACGACCATGAAGTATTGATACCGGAAAGTTTAATATAAACGCCAGTAGTGAAGCTAGTACAATTGTTGTAATTATCGGTTTAAAATAATCGAAAACGCGAAAAGCTAACCACCCATTCAAAAACACTAACGGAAACAGCAGCGTGATTATCAATAATTGTACTAGTCGATTCAGCGAATTCATATTTTTCTAAATTTGAAACAAATTTTGTAGAGACGTGATATATCACGTCTCTACATTTATAATCCTGCAAACCATTCGTAACCTTGGTCTTCCCAGTATCCTTTGTAGCGGGATAAATTACTGACTAAACTAATTTGAGTCACCCATTTGCTTTGCTTATAGCCAAGTTTAACTGGTGACGCTAACCTTAGAGGCGCCCCGTTATCTATTGGTAATGGTTCACCGTTTTTTTGATATGCTAGTAGTGTTTGTGGATGTACAGAGGAAGCAATATCCCAACTTGAATAATATTTGTCTGCCGATATAAAATATGCGTATTTGACAGTTTCTTTTGGTTGTGCTAAGGCTATGATATCACGTAGACGCACACCAGCCCATTGCACGATTGCCGCCCACCCTTCTACACAAACATGACGGATAATCATTGAAGTTAGGGGCAGCTTTTGTATTTCTGCCATGCTCAAGTTTAAAGGATTATTTACATCTCCATCTACTACCAAACGGTAGTTTTCGATGTCGATAATTGGTGTATTACGAAAGGTATTGACGATTAGTGCTTTATTGTCGATTTCTGACACCGAGAATTCGGGTACGAGTTTTTGCGGTTTCAGTCCAAAAATAAATGATTCGACTTTTTGATTCAACGGTTCGGAAATTGCACCAGCAACATCTTCAAACAACGGTGAACCACAACCCGAAAGTAGTAGACTGGCGCCTGATATTCCTGATATCGTTAAAAACTGGCGCCGAGTTAATTTGAGACTCGGTGTATGAATTAGACCCATAGTGAATTACCAAAACATAGATTCTGTAAATTCTGTACCACCAACTTTGCGCGCTAAGTACGAGTGGACAAGCGCAAAAATTAATACGAGTGGTACTGTAGCAAAATGAACTATACGCAAAGCTTGCCAACTTCCAAAAAAGTCTACAATCCAAGGAAATTGAGCAGGTTTGTACATTCCGATTCCAGTAAATATCGCAAATAAAAGAATCGGAATAATACTCGTGTAGGCGATTCGATGCCAAGCAAATGTTAAACGTTTGGGGTTTTGACTTTTTTGCAATGCTTTGATGTCTAGTAATCCTACATAACGATGGCGCCAGCGTCGAGTCACTAAAACAAAAATACCATACCAGAGTAAATTTAGAGAAAAGACCCACATTGCCGCAAAGTGCCAATGTCTACCACCAGCTAACCAACCTCCTAAGGCAAAAATTGGAGGAATATGTAAACCTGCACGTCCTCCAAATACTGGGTTGGCATTATAGATTTGTATTCCACTGGTAAGCATGGTTAATAAACTCACGATGTTTATCCAGTGGAAAACTTTTGCCGCAATAGCAATTTTGGGAATTTTCTGTGGTTTCGGTAGGGTCGTCATAGTCACTTAAAAAAAGCCATTAAAAAGGTGGGATGTATACCCACCTATATTAATACCATTATTTCTGTACTAACCAATTGGCGTTTAGTGACTGTCAAGCTAGCTTGTACCAGTTCCAAATGTGAACTTTGTAATGATTTTAATTTTTTGCTTATTTGTTATGTTTTCGGTCTTCTCACATTTTGGCATCAAGAATACTCAAGTTCTACTATTCGTCAAACTCGCATTTTCTCTATCGATTTGATAATTATCTTTGAGCAATCGTATGTAAGTACGGTAAGGAATATAATGCAAGGGGTCATACCCATTAAAACGTAGGATAAGAACACAAGCCCAAGAGTACTTACCAGCGATAATTGCCTTGATAACTTCTTCAATCTGCTTTTTATTCATGGCTTTAATAACTCAATTTCAAAACTATTTCGTCTTTCGAGCCATAGGGAACTTTTTTTATCTCATTTCACAGTGTATATATCGATTGCATCTGTATTTCACTATTTTTTAAAAAAAGCGTGAAACATTTGTGAAGTTTTTGTGAAGTTATGTCCGTTGTCATTTTTAGTATCCAAATAATTACTTACAATACCACTTTTTAATGATGTGATTTTTAGATTTTTTTTATTATATACAAAATCCATATATGTTTATCCCATTGATAAAATTACTTACTGCTTTAAAAAAATAAAACTCTTTCTGTACAAACATTATAGCAATTTAACCAATTTAGAATTGTAATATCCAATTCATATTAATATAAGCATACTTATTATATATTGTACAAAAATGCTGGTGAATATACTACGTACTTAAGTATTGACTAGCTAAATACGTGATTAAAAATAATACTTGTGCATCAATGAAAATAACTATCATTATTGGCATTTTTTGCAACATTGACCGAAATATTGTAATTTCAACTTGTAACTATATAGTCACTTTAAATTCTGTCATAAGTACTAACATAAAATAGACCATTAGGAGTATAAGCAATCTTGTTTCGCTTGTTGTACGTAGCAGCAAATATCATGCTAGTTGAATTATTAGCAATGCCAAGGTTACAAATAATAAAAACTAAATATCAAGCAATTAACTTTCACCAAATAAAAAGGGGTTACAACCCTCTTTTAGATAGTTGAAATTTACAGTTAAAATCATTAGTATGCGAATCTCGTAAAAATTTTTAGTTAAGTTTAAAAATTAGCATGCTTTTTGATATCGGCATTATTATGTCTACCAGACGTGCAAATTTCAATGACAAATTCTGTCCCATGTCCTAATTGAGAATTGCAACGAATTTTACCACGATGGTTTTGTTCAATAATTTGCTTGCTAATGGCTAGTCCTAGTCCCATACTTTTAGCAATGGGTTTTGTTGTAAAGAATGGTTCAAACATGCGTCGCTGTATATGAGGAAGAATACCCGTCCCGTTATCGTAGATGTGTATTAACACTTTTTGTTTTTGCGTACTTAGTGATGCAGATGTATTATTTAGTAATGATAAATGACAACGCACTATTTCTGTACTAATCCAAATTTTGGGCATGAAAGAGTTATCGTAGTTCATACGTTCTTCTAGAGCTTCGATGGCATTTGTGAGCAGTGATATAAAAACTTGATTTATCTCACTTGGTAGACATTCGACGAGTGGAATATCTCCAAATTCTTCGACGACTTCAATTCCAGGTCGATTTTGCTGTTGTTTAAGACGATGCTGTAAAATTGCGATGGCGCCTGAGATTGTATGATTTAAATTGATTTTCTTGATTTGACTATCGTCATCAGAAAAGTTGTGCAGCGCAGAAACTATTTTTTGGAGTTGTTCTGAACCTGCTCGTAGCGACCATAGTAATTTAATAAAGTCGGTTTTAATAAAGTTGGTATCGAGAGATTGAAGAAAAGTAGGTAGTGTCGTTGGGGGTGTTGAGTAGTAATGTTCGTAATGTTCGAGCAATTGTATTAAATCTTCAGCGTATTGACTTGCAGAGTATAGAGCGTTGAAGATAAATTCAACTGGGTCTCGAATTTCTTTGACTAAATCGACGATTAGTTCTCCAAGTGTGGCTATTTTTTCTTTCGAGAGCAACTGCTGCTGAATTTGTTCAATATATAAGCTTTGATGGTCAATTTGTTGTAGATATTGGTTTGAAGAAGCTTCGATGCGGTTGCGTGCTTCGGTTTCAGCTTGTAGTTTTGTTAAAAGTTGAGCTTGTTGAATTGCAACACTAATTTCTCGTGCAATTAATTTAAGGATGCTGCATTCCTGTTGCTCACTACTTAGCAAGGAGTAACCATTGGCAATTAACATTCCCCAAAGAACACGCTCTTTGGTTGAGGCGCCTGAGATACTGAAGTTAGGTGTAAAAATTGGTACAGCAATTGAGTGATTACTATTTGTATGATTGAGGTTAGGGGAGGAAATTAAAGAATTTGGAGCAACTGTTGAGTCGTTGCCATGAATAGAATAAATTACGATTTGTTGCGTATCTAAAAACTGTTGTAACTTTTCAGCGATAGCTTGTAAAGTCGTTGCAAGTTCTGATGCTGGATTTGTATCGATGATTTGAGTGACTTGTTTTAGTAATTCGCATGACTGGTTGCTATTTAAAAGGGTTTGGAGTGGTGGTAATTGTTGGGGTTGAAAATCAACCTCAATAAAATTATGGGTGGCTGGTTCTTCAATGTGCATAGCTGCTGTACGATGGTTCAAGTATCTTGTAGCTCTACGCGGTCAATTCACCCTGACTGTAAACTTACACTCATTGCTGGGCGCATTAATTGTTAACGGCTATTACCAATCGTGTACTTAAGTTGCTTGGACGTAAACTGAAAAATGTAATCAATCTCGTGACCTTCCACACACGCATCAAAAAAAAAACAAAAAAAAGACTACATTAAATTCGCCATATGTTCCAAGTAATGGCAAAATGAAGTATACATGTTTACATGAAAATAAGATTAAACCTATTAATAGACTCGTCTGGCTAGTTTTGTAAGTATCTGTAAGCTAACCAGGACATATGTTTCATAAATTAGTAAAAAAGTCAATACCCTACTGTAGTTTCTTGAACTTCTTCGCTTGTCGGTTCTCGAAGCTGAGGCTACATAAATACTTAGCAGTATTTTTAAGTTTATAGATAAAAACTTATCAAATCCATTTATGATCACCTTTCTCAACCAAATGACTGATGACAATTGAAGAAGTTTTACAGTTAGTAAAAGCAAGCTTTCCCAATGGTTTAACTCCACTTCAAGAACTTGTGTTGCGCGCTTCATGGGAAGGTAAAACTTATACAAGTATCGCACTAGAAGCGCATTACGGTGAAGAACGAGTTAGAAAAGTTGCTTCCTCTTTATGGCAATCTTTAAGCGATTTGTGGGAGGAACCAATTCAGAAATCCAACTTTCGTCAATTATTAGAAGCGCGCGCATTGAATAAGAAGCAGCAGCAAACGATTGCTTTGTTTAGTCGTGCGGTAACACCTATAACATTAGAATTCCCGAATGGTCCGGTATCACTTGATTCACCATTTTATATTAATCGTCCGCCGATTGAGGAAGTTGCTTGCACTCAAATTACCGAATCAGGAGGAGCGATATGTATAAAAGCAGCCAAAAAAATGGGTAAAAGCTCGCTGGTATTGAGAATTTTGGCACATGCGAACGATGTTGGTTATCAGACTGTGAGTTTGGATTTCCAGCAAGCGGACACAGCAGTATGTAACAATATTGACAAGCTTTTACGCTGGTTTTGCGCTAACGTCAGTCGAGAGTTAGGAATTTCTTCGGAGTTAGATAATTATTGGAATAAAGACATGGGTAGCAAAATTAGCTGCTCGATTTATTTTCAGGATTATTTGCTAGCTCCGTTAAAACATCCTGTGGTGTTGGTGCTGAATGAAGTAGATATAGTACTAGAGTATCCGGAAATTGCCAGAGATTTTTTACCGTTGTTACGTTCGTGGTACGAGCAGGCAAAATCTCATGATGTCTGGCAGAAACTACGCTTGGTGCTTGTGCATTCAGAGGAAATCATTATCCCGTTGCGTTTGACTGATTCACCGTTTAATATTGGTTTACCAATCAAGCTAAAGCCATTTACCTTTGAACAAGTTCAGGTTTTAGCAAAGCTACATGGTTTGGATTGGCATAGCGGAGTAGAAGTTGAAAGTTTGATGGCGATGGTAGGAGGACATCCTTACTTAATTAGGTTGGCTTTATACTATTTGGTTGGACAAGGAGGACTAGCTGGGAATTTACAGAATTTGCTACAACAGGCGCCGACAGATACAGGGATTTATGATGCATATTTACGTCAATATTTATTATTGTTACGTCAACAACCAGAAATTGCAGCAGCTTTTTATGAGGTAATTACGGCTTCTGCTCCGGTAAAGTTAGAAACAATGGCAGCACAACGTTTAGAAAGTTTAGGATTAGTAAATTTGGAAGGTGAGCGTGCGGTGAGCGCGTGTGAATTATTTCGGCTTTACTTTCTGCCTCAACTTGATTTTAGCCAAAAAACAACGATTACTCGCGTTGAAGCATTAGAGCGAGAGAACCAGCAGTTGCGATATCGTTCGAGTGTTGACGAACTAACACAGCTTGCCACTCGTCGTTACTTTAATACTTACCTACAAATTGAATGGCAGCGTTATGTTGACGAAAGCGAAAAAGGTACACTGAATGAAACAACACCGTTATCATTGATAATATGCGATATCGACTACTTCAAAATCTACAATAAAACCTACGGAGAAACCGCTGGTGATGACTGTTTGCGTCAAATTGCTAGGGTAATTCAGAATGTAGTTAACGATTTAGTTGATGATGGCAATAGGTATAATTTGAATGCATCTACTACTGTAAATATGCGGGAGTTATTCAAGTCGGTATTAGTTGCGCGCTATAGCGGCGAGGAGTTTGCTGTTCTTACTCGTATGGATGCTGTTACAGCAGTTAGTATTGCTGAGAAAATTCGCGCTTTAATTAAAGAACTAGCAATACTTTGTGATTATCCTGGAATCGGAGGACTTCCTGCCAATGTTCTTACTGTCAGTATTGGAGTTGCTAGTATTGTGCCAACAGCACAAACTGAACCTGACAGTATTGTCACAGCTGCTGAAAAAGCACTAAATCTTGCAAAACGCCGAGGACGCGATAAAGTAGTTCTTGGCTAAAGCGGAAAGACTTTGAAGCTTTACAAACTTAGGCGCCACAGAAGTAGAACAATAACTATAGTTATTTCGTACCATAATGAAATACCAGGTACTCAACCGAATTTTTAATAAATATCAGGTACCACGTAAATTTGAACGTTTAGAAGTGGATGCCAATTTTAATATTATTAGTACATCTCTTGGAGTTGAGCAATTTGCTCAAAACCCTGAACAGGTAACTATCGGTCAAGATGTTCGACAAGGTTTTCCAGAACTTATTGGTTTAGAAGATGTTTTGTTATCGATATTGCACGGTGAAGAAGAATTATTTGAGATTGAAGGAGTTCACCGATGCAATGAAAATCAAGGTGATTTATATATTGATGTTTATATTCTGGCTGAAAAAGAAGATAATTTTGCTTCCCAGTTAATTATTTTAATTGAAGATGTCACAAGTAAGATGCTAATAGAGCATGGGTTTTCGCAGCATCTGAAAGAGGCAAATTTACTATCGAGTGTTTTGATGTCATATAAAAATTATATGGACAAAATTATCACTTCGATGGCAGATGCTTTTATAGTGACAAACAAATTTGGCAATATTAAAAAGGTGAATCGGGCGGCAACTGAATTATTTGGATATAGCGAAGCTGAACTGATAGAATCACCGATATCAATTTTAATCGACGATAATAGTTTATTGCAGAAAGGGATTCAACAGCCTAATTTGTTTCAAAAATATTTCCAAAATATAGAAGTTATTTGTCGTACTAAAAGTCAAGAAAAAATATTAGTTGCTTTTTCGTGTTCGGTAGTTGAGAAAAAAATCAAAGGTTTAGAAGATATTGTGTATGTCGGTCGAGATGTTACAACCCGTAGACGTAGACAGCAGCATCATGCCGTCCAATTTGCCGTAACCCGTGTATTATCAGAGTCTTTGAGTATTGCTGTGACGATACCAAAAATTATTCAGGCAATTTGCGAAAATTTAGGATGGGATTTGGGAGAACTATGGACTCCAAACCAGCATATCACGGCGCCTTATAAACGTGCAGCTTCTTCATATGTAAATCCAACTCTTAGATGTGTAGAAGTGTGGTCTGCACGTACTATTGCTGCACGTAGTTTTAAGTCAGTAAGTTGGCAAACTACATATACAAGTGGTGTTGGTTTACCAGGTCAAATTTGGGAAACACGCTCTCCATTATGGATACGAGATATACAGTCTGAAATTGATACGCGCGCGACTGCTGCTACAATGGCAGGATTGCGAGGTGCGTTTGGTTTTCCTATCCTGGACGATAATCAAGTCTTTGGGGTAATGACTTTTTTTAGCCGCGATGTGCAAATTGCTGATGTTGATTTATTACAAATACTCGTATCTACAGGTAATCAAATTGCGGAATTTATTAAGCGTAAACACGCAGAAGAAGCTTTATTAGAAAGTGAAGAACGCTACCGAGATTTGTTTGAAAACGCGAACGATTTGATACAATCTGTAACTTATTATGGGAAGTTTATATATGTAAATCGTTCTTGGTGTGAAACTTTGGGATATAGCGAAGCTGAAGTTGCTAATTTAAACATGTTTGAAATTATTCATCCTGAGTATCAACAATGCTGCCGTGAGATTTTTTATAAAGTTATAGCAGGTGAGAAAATTGATACTATGGAAACAGCATTTTTAACTAAGCAGGGTGAAAAAATTATTGTAGAAGGTAATATAAGTTGTAAATTTGTTGATAATAAACCAGTCGCTACACGCGGAATTTTTCGTAACATTACAAGACGAGTTGCTACGGAAACCGCGCTTCGTCAACAACAAGAGCAAACCGAACGTTTGTTACTGAATATTTTACCGGAAACGATAGCGAATCGGCTTAAGAACAAACCAGGTAACATCGCCGAGAATTTTACTGATGTATCGGTTTTGTTTGCTGATATAGTTGGATTTACGCAAATATCATCGAAGTTGAGTGCTATTCAACTTGTAAGCTTACTCAACCAAATTTTTTCAGCCTTCGACCGACTCAGCGAGCATTATGGGTTAGAAAAAATTAAAACTATTGGTGATGCGTATATGGTAGTTGGTGGTTTACCAAAACGGCGCCTTGACCATGCCGTTTGTATAGCTTGTATGGCACTTGACATGCAAAACGCAATCAAAATTTTTAATAATGATAATCACCAGAACTTTAATATTCGTATTGGCATTCACAGTGGTGCTGTGGTTGCGGGTGTAATTGGGATTAAAAAGTTTGCCTACGACCTTTGGGGGGATACTGTTAATATTGCCAGTCGCATGGAATCACACGGTTTAATTGGCAAGATACAAGTATCGGAAACTACTTATAAACTTTTGCGTGAGAAATTTATCTTTAAAGAACGTGGTGAAATAGAAGTTAAGGGTAAAGGTAAGATGACGACTTATTTGTTGGTTGGGAAAAGGGAATAAAAGTTAGGAGTTAGGAGTTAGGAGTTAGGAGTTTTGATGCGTGGGTGTCTGGGACGACATGGGCTACCTACACAAACTTGTCCAGCGGGCATGTTAGCAAAAACGCTACTACGGGCGCCAATAACTGCGTTTGCACCAATATTTACACCTGGTGCGACAAAGCAGTCTGCGGCAACCCAGGCGCCATCATGAATAGTAATGGCAGCAGTTTTGAGTCCAAATGCTGGGTCTTTCATGTCGTGACTACCTGTACATAGATAGCTTTTTTGAGAGATGACGCAGTTATTACCGATATTTATATGGTCTAAGCTGTAAAAAACAACGTCATCACCAACCCAACTATAATCTCCGATTGTTACTTTCCAAGGATATGTAAAACGTGCGGTTGGTCTAATTAGGACTTTTTTACCAATACGGGCGCCGAATAATCGTAGGAGCGCACAACGTAACCCATTGAATGGATGGAGAGTTAAGGGAAAAGTTACTGCTTGCACAAACCACCACAGTAATATATACCAAGTTGGGCGCCCTCGGTCAAACCAGGATTGGTCATATTTGCTTAAATCGGTGAATGATTTTATTCGTTCAGGGTTTTTTATTTCACTAATCATGAATATAGTAAGTATTTATATTTATCTTGTGGAACAGACATCCTTGCCTGTTGATCATAAGTGGGTGGGCGGGCAGGGATGCCCGCTCCACAAGATGTTGTTAGATGGCTGTTTCTGCTTCTTGTTGTTGGAATTTTGGGGCTGTTTTGGTTGGTTTTTTGGCGGTGTTTAGTTGACCGTTACAGCTACGTAATTCGTATAGTTTGACTCCAATTTGGTATTCGTATTGACTTAGTAAGCGACCGTATATGTAACCGGCTTTGCCATCGAGAAAACCACGTTGAATGATGTAAAACAAAATGAAGCGTAGTAAGGGTTTGAATGGTAGTCTTACCCAGATTTTCTTTAAAAAACGTTTGCGTTGAACGGCATCACCAAATAGTGAGGCGCCGATTGTGCCGTCGTCATCTTTTCGGAGGAGGATGTTATAGTAAACGCGCGCTTCCCAGTTGGAGTAACGGTTGTGTCTTTCTAACCAGTGGAATAAGTCACGAAAATCTTCGTGAAGCATGTCGTTTTTGAGGTAGCCTACTTCTCCTTTGAGGATGACATGTTCGTGAACTTCGTTATCGCCTGTGTTACGGATTTCTTCGGTGTTGAGGTTTTCGTAACGTCCGAGTTTATGCTTGAATAAACGTAAATTCCAGTCAGGGTATTTACCTCCGTGGCGAATCCATTTACCCATAAAGAATACGCGACGGTTAAGGTAGAAACCATTAAATTGAGATTGTTGGTCATTTTGGATGGATACAGCAATTTCATCCCATAATTCTGGGGTAATACGCTCATCACAATCGACTATTAATATCCACTCGTTGCGGAATGGTAAATTATCTAATGACCAGTTTTTCTTTTTGGGCCAGCGTCCGTTGAAGTAAAATTGGACGACTTTGGCGCCGTAACTAGTAGCTATTTCTGCGCTTTTATCTGTGCTTTGGGAGTCTACGACAAAAATTTCATCGGCTTGCTGTAAGCTAGCTAAACAAGCGGAGAGATTAGCTTCTTCGTTTTTAGCTGGGATGATGACGGAAACTGGTATTTTATTAGACATAATATCTATAGCTATTTATTTAATTACTAATTATTTTTTGATAGAAGACCTTGAAGGGCGGCGTTTAAATATCCAATCTGACCATAAGCGTATACGAGTTTGTCAAAGCGTTCTGCTGGGTCAGATATATACTGTACTGATTTGTATAAACCGCGTAAAAATCGCTCGCTGCCACGCTGTAACTGTCCAATGCCCGCTTTTCCCGCTAGCTGCTCACGATAACACTCGCTAATGCCTTGCCACCAACCGCGATTAAAGAACCAACTACGTTGTAAACGTTCTATTTGGACGTTGTGTGCAGCTAGTGCATTAGGAAGGTACGCCACTTGCCAACCTCGACCAATGGCAAGTTCGGTCATTTGTAGTTCTTCGTTCGACAATAATTTTTTGCCGACTCGACCAAGATTAATGTCAAAACCCCCAATTTCTTCGAGGAAACTGCGACGAATTGCATAATTTAATCCTCTTGGAGTTAAACCAGGATTATCTATATATATAACTTTATCGCCTAAATCGTATGCACCCAAGTTAGCCGCCAAACCAGGGGATAGCCATGCAGGCGCCTCCTGTCCTGGCGGATAAATAAGCGTAACTTTACCACCGGCTATTGCTAGTTTAGAGTTAGCTTCAAACGCTGAGTGCAAAGTGTCTAACCATGAAACGCTAGCTTCGGCATCATCGTCGAGATATGCTAGGATTTTGCCTCTCGACGATGATGCGCCTGTATTACGTGCGACTGATAAACCAAGAACTGGTTCAAATACGTAACGCAGGCGCGCATCTGCAAGTCGCTGTTCGACGACTTCGCGAGTACGGTCGGTTGAACCGTTATCAACGACTACAACTTCAAAACCCACGGCAGTTTGTTGTGCTAGAAGGCTATCAATCGCGGCGCCCAAGTAGGTGTCTCGGTTGTGAGTACAGATGATGGCTGAGATAAGCGTTTCAGGCATAAAAATGTAAAGTGTGTGGCACAGCCAATTTGAAGATGCGATACACATCTCCATGTTTACATCGTAAAGACGTAATGAACTGCGTCTCTACGATTTGTGCTGATGATGCTAATCTATACCAAAATTCTAAAGCTTACCAACCGAGTTTTTTCGGAAAAACTTCTAATTCTTTATTTCTGTCCCTAGATACTACGGAGACTGAAGATGTCCATGTAGCATTACAAGGGTTTCTGACAATTGGGAAAGGCGATTTTCTAAATACTGTTTACGTTCTAATAGGTGGCGCAATTTTTGATAGCGCGCAATAGCCATACTGACATTCGCGACTTGTTCGGGTGGACAAGGACGACTCCATACTTTACCAGCTGCATCTAACCCGCATAAACGATAACCAGTGCGTAATGATTCTTTTGACTTTGTTTGTCCGTGTGTGGCGCAAATTTCTTCAACATAGTCCATTAAGCGGTCAACTTCAGCGTGACGTAGTGCTGCGGTTCCAATTGTGGCATCGGTCGCTTGTACTGATTGTGACTCTAGCCAACCGTTAACGATGGGACCTTCAATATAAACATCTTGAATTTGTCTAATTACTGTTTGTAATTCAACTTGCCAAACTGTGACAATTTGCTGAATTTCGCAAAGAAGGTTACTTGCGAGTGCTGGATTGGCGCCATTACGATGACTAGTGAAAGCAGGTGTTTTAAATTTGGGTAAATCCGGCGCCTTCCATTCATCATTTTGTGCAGGTTCTACAGAAAAAGCTTGCACAGATTCATGCGTATGTGAGTTGAATATATTTATATTTGGATTTGAGATATTTTGGTTAGAAATATCAGTAACTTTACTGATTACTTCTTGCTCTAGTTGTGTTTTCGTTGTCTGTCTGCTAGCATTGATTTCAAAAGATAATGCTGGTGATGGCGCCCCTTGATGTATCTCTTGTGTAGTGCTTTGTGGTACTAAATTTTGTAGAGTCGTCTCAATACGCTTGATGCCTGCTTTCATAAGTAATTCCTGTGTTAATAAACAAAAGAAGAGGAAATAAAAATTAGTAGTGCAAAAGTACCTAAATACTGGTGGAAGGCACTTTGAAGAATTTATAGGGACACCGTATTTTTAATATTACCAATCTTCCACTCTTAACCATTGCCGAATAACCCTGATAATCGCTTCAACCTGTATGACTTACATTTTATAGACGAAAACACTGATAGTATTTTTATCCATTAAAAATTATTTCAGCACGAAAATAGTATTTTATACACAAAAACAGTTAAATGTTTTTAGATAAACTTAATCTTAATATGGTTACTCTGCGCGCATATACTAAGGAAGAACTTTGGGTAAAGTTATATTAATCACAGGGCCAGCACGTTCTGGTAAAAGCGAGTGGGCTGAAAAACTTGCTTCAAATTCAAATAACGTTGTATATATAGCTACTGCAAACAGAGATACTAATGATGTTGAGTGGCTTTCTCGGATTCAGCGACATATTATCAGGCGCCCGCAAAACTGGTCAACGTTAGAAGTGCCTATTTTACTATCACAGGCATTAGCTAATGTCAAGCCGCAAACTTGTATTTTGGTTGATTCTTTGGGAACCTGGGTGGCAAATCTGCTCGAACAAGAAGAACTCGAATGGAATAACACTGTACAGGATTTTTTGAATACACTGGAACTAGTTGCAAGTGATATTATATTTGTTGCTGAAGAAACAGGGTGGGGAGTTGTGCCAGCGTATCCGATAGGGAGAACGTTTCGCGACCGTTTGGGTTCTTTAGTACGGCGCCTGTCGAAAATTTCTGACACTGTATATTTAGTTACAGGTGGATATGCTCTTAATCTGACTACGCTAGGTACACCTATTGAATGATGAGTGATGAGTGCTGAGTGCTGAGTTCTAACTAAAGTTTGGTGGATATTCTTAATTGTTTATTTATGATTGTGGGTATAAGGTTCAGTATTTCAAATTTATAATGAAGGCATGGCAAAAACAGCTGAAGTAAAGAAATATCTAGCTTATTGGTTTCAGCTAGGCAAAAGTGTTATTATTAATAACGGAACAGCGACCTTGCTGCCCCGAAAAGTTTTAGCGGGTGATGGATATAGTGCAGAGTTTGAAGAATGTTGGCAAAAAATAGTAGAGGTGCCGAATATTTGTCATCTTGAAGGTACGCATGAAACTATTGCCCAGCTTTTGCAACCCGAATGGGGAATTGAGTCCTGTGCGCGGTGCAATATGCCAGTTCCAATGCGACATGTGGGAATGCCATCTACAGCATGTCCTTGCTTTGATTTAGAAACTTGGCCAAACATGGAAATACCTGCACCACGAGGACCAGTTAACAGTCATGAAAAACTTTTTAGCATTCGTCATCGTTTGATGAAAAAATAGCAGTTTTGCTGTTGTGCGAACGCTTACAATTCGACCACGACTTTAGTTAGCAAAGTCTTACATTGTTTATATTTTACCTGTTTGGTCGATCAATAGCTCTAATTTTAACAATCTCCAAATCATAGTTTTTTCCCTCTCGTGAAATAGTTTTGACCTTAACTTTATCAAAGCCATCAAGAGCATAATAAACATCAGCTGTAGGGTCTTCACCAATTGCAAGAGCTGTTCCTGTACCCTTTAGTCTAGTAACACCGTTCTTTTTAGTATTGAGTACAAGGTCTGTATCAGTGAGAGCTAAAGAATTATTTCCCTTAGCGGATGCATTCGCTTCTATCACCGCACTGGCGCCACCTAGTATTAACTTGTTTTCATAAGTATTTCCTAAGTAGGATAAATCGTTGATTTGCATCATGAATCGGTTTTTTGAATTAACTAAAGTTTACGGATTGACAAAATATCCAATATTTTAATTATCAGTACAAGATGTGGTAGAAGCTAAAGCCTCGACCATGTAATATCAGCCCTTTTCTGGGGGCAAATCTATTGCAATTACAAGACCAAGGGCAATAGCAGTGTTTTTGGAAACCAAGTATTTAAAATTATCTATACTAATTACAAGATCACCTGCGCCTGCAACTGCTACGCTAGCTGCAGAATTATTACCATTCGCGATAGCTACTCCTGTACCTATTGCAATGGCACCACCATTTTGTAGTTTTTTGGCAAAAGTGTCTGTAAATACATAGGTTTTGGGTGAAGACCCTGTAGCTAATGCGTTAGCTGCGACAATAGCTCTAGCAGAACCTAAAGTCAAATCGCTTTCTGAGATATTATCGAGATAAGACAAATCTACAATCTGCATAGTTAAGGAACACACATTTTTAAGTAAAGCTAACTAAAATTAATCAACTAAGTTTACGTATGTGATGCTTGAGAAGTTATGTTTCGTGTCTACAAGATTAATTCGCCTTAATTGGTAGAAGAAACCGAAACATAGCCAGATTGAGAAGAGCGACTCGAATTACCATCAGATGAAACATTAACCGATATTTCCTGGCTAATCTCAGTTTGACCATTACCAGATGCTTTAGCAACACTTTTGACTTCAGCAACAACCTTGCCATCTGGTGAGACTATTCTTTTAACTACAACTTCATGACGTTCCATAATTTTACTGTCTTGTATTGTTGGTTAATTTGAATTTTAAATTTTGAATTGTTAAGTAGTTACGCAAAATTAAGTATATATTTTTTCTATAAGCCCTATTGAATACTGAATACAGAATTCAGGAGTATATAATTTATTTCGCACAAGTACTTATGCTCAAAAAGAATACGATGCAGTTCAAGATGCTGTAACTTGGATTAAAGATTTTGTGCTTGCAAAATTTGGGCTAGTTAGTACAAGTGTTTGAGATTTGCCGTCTAGACTTGAAATAAGATACCCAGACTCTCCAGTAGGTTCACTATCTAACTTAGAAACAGCATACCCTGAGTCAGAATAAACTTCTTTATGAGTATATTGTTCTAATGACGGTTCTAATGTGTTAGGAAAAAGCCTCGTAAATAACAAGTTTAAGTTTGGTTCTGCAATACTCAATGCTAAATTGAGTCCACCTTTGACCTCAGATTCCTCTGTTGTCTGTTGGCAAAAACTCAAATCAGATATTTTCAGTCTGCACATAGTAAACCTTGCTGTACTATCAGCTAAGTTGACATATATCAACAAAAATGTTTGGCACCTACAGAAAAGAGTATTTGCAGGGTGCCTGTATACATTACTAGTCGGGATTAATCAGAAGAAACAAAAGAAGCAGAAGAAGCAGAAACCGCAATTGAAGTATCTCCACCTGATGCGGTAGCAGCAGCCATAACAGAACTACGAGCTTTAGAATAACGAGGGTTACTAACTGCTAAATTCTTTAGAAAAGTAACCACACTGGTTGAACTGCCATAAGCTTGCGTCGAAAAACCAGAAATGGCTAGAGCGCTACCACCATTTACATGCATAGAACATGTTTCAGAGATGGAGTCCAAATAATCGATATCAGAAATTATCATCTATAAGCCTTCGTCCGTGCTATTAGCGCACGTTCATCTAAAAGTTTACTAGTGAATACCGTAACTCAAAACTCTCTTTTCTAAAAGAGAGTTTCAAATAGTTGCTCTCAACAGAGCAACTATTTGAGTTTCGCTGAAGCTAGGCAGACCGAATACTATTAGTTAGCAGCAGCAACGAAAAGTCCACTTTGGCTAGAACCTTTTCCAGCAACAGCAAGCTGATTTAATTCACCTTGAGTATTGCTGTCTTTACCTACGGCTTCATTCTCGAAAG
>ERZ1066124.219-NODE-219-length-52187-cov-22.964801_pt1 | contig 52187 bp, 55 predicted proteins | sample MGYA00382771_ERZ1066124 | MGnify/ENA primary metagenome ERZ1066124 (study PRJEB33369, sample SAMEA5778354) | biofilm metagenome | biome: Industrial cooling water; feature: Water cooling tower basin; material: Biofilm | place: United Arab Emirates | collected... | reverse complement strand
TCACTGACACGTCATCCTCTAGAAATCCCTCATTCTTCCTCTGACTAACCACTAGTGACATTGCCTAATGCGAGTAATGTATGGCTTTGATCCGTATTCAGGCGCTGAGAAATCGACAAACTAGACTGCAAAATTGCTTGAGATTCTTTGAGATCGCCCACTCGAAATCGTGTGATTCCCAAGCTTCTAAGTCCATCAGCTTTCAGAGCAGAGTCAGGCAAGCTTTGTAATCGTGCATTGATTTGCTCTAGTTCTGTTCTAGCGCGTCGATACTGTCCGAGAGCTTGAAGGGCTTGTACTTGATTGAGTTGGCTGCCGAGTGTCCCTGTTTCGTCGCCTGCGGCTTTATAAGCTGCTTCGGCTTGCTTCCAGGTTTCGAGTGCTGCTTCTGCTTGTCCGGCTGCTAGTTGAGTTGCACCTTGAGTGTTCAAGGTTTGAGCACGAATCAGTGCTGGCGAAGTTTTCCCACCGTTCAAGGGTTGAGAAATAAGTGAAGGATTCGCTACAGTTTGAGCTATTCCTGGAGCGTGTGAGAAAGTGCCCCAAGCGACAACACAAAAAAATTGGAGCACTGCGAGAATCACTAGATACCCAACCTTTCTAAGCTTCGCTCTTGGAGGCAATCGCTTTCGTTGTCCCACTACGCACCCCCTGTATAACTGCTAGACTTCAGCGATCGATATGTTAGTACAAGAACTAGAACAACATCAAATAGGAATAATCTTTTCATTCAATCAGGAATTGTTTGTTTTTTCAATATCAGTATTTGGTGTTGCAAGCAATACCTGATTGAAGTTTGGTCATGAGAAGAATATGAGATTTTAGATGAGTTTTATGGATTTGAAAAACGAAGCCGAACGCAGAAGATAAAGAAGTGATTAAAATGCTCTTTCCAATCAACGCCATGATCACCTCAGAACTGCCCCCTGGTACGAAGATTAAAGGTTCGACCATTCGAGTCTTGCTCATTGATCCGCAAAGCCTCATGCTGACCGGACTTAGAGCAATGTTAGAACTGGAACCTGACTTACAAATCGTTGGGAGCTTAACGAATGCAGAAAGCGCGATCGCACAACTTCAAGTTTTACAGCCTGATGTTGTATTAATCGATAGCTTAGATGGCTGGACTGCGATTCGCTCAATTCTCAATCAGTTGCCATCGACTAAAGTTCTAGCACTGAGCGCTTACGAGCGAGATTCTGATATCCTTCAAGCCATGCAAGCAGGCGCAAAAGGATATCTACTAAAAAATATGCCTGTTTCAGAACTGGCAAAGGCAATCCGTCTCGTTCATTGTGGTTACAGCCAAATGGCTCCAGGATTGATCGAAAAGCTGCTCATCAACCTTCCAATTTCAGTCGATCAACCAGAGCTAGAGGAAGTGATTCTCACGCCCAGAGAACGGGAGATTTTGCGTTTGATCGTTCAAGGCTGCACAAATCGCGAAATTGCGTCTGAGCTACATCTAGCAGAGGGTACGGTTAAAACCTATGTGACTCGATTGTTAGGTCGTCTGTCTCTTCGGAATCGATCGCAGCTTGCGATCTATGCAAACTCGATCGACCTGTGATCATTGAGCCGTTGAACGACGTACATCAGCTTAACCCAATACAAAAGACAGAAGGTTTAAGCAATTGTACTTAACAAGCGACGAAAGTGAACAAAGGTGATTCTACTTCGTTCAGTCCAGGTTGAGACATTCTTCAGATGTTTCTCTCGCGTTGAATCTCTAGGATAAACATAGTTCAGAAAGGAGTTTGATTTGATGTCTACTGAAAGCTATTCCAACTGCCAGCCCCAGCCTAATCCTTGTGTGTACGAGATCCCGATTACGTTGAAAGTGCCCATCCAAATCGATATCGAAGTCTGTACAACCAATCAACTTGTCCCGCCGCAGATCATTGTTGTTCCCGTTCAGCCCAATCTCCAACTCACGCCTAAAGTGGAGTCGCGGCAGCCCGAATGTCTCTATCCAGCACAGAACGGCGGATACCATCAGTTAGAGCAACAGTATGCTGCAACCAATTCGTAAGACTCAATTCTTCTAACCACTTGTCAATTCATCATCAGGAGAGTAACTCATGTCTACTGAAACCTATTCCAATCCGTCCACGAACAACTGCCCGCCCCAGCCTAATCCTTGTGTGTACGAGATTCCGATTACCTTGAAAGTTCCCATCCGTATGGAAATTGAATCGAAAGTGTACAGCCAACATGCTGCACCACAGCTTATTGTTGTACCCATCCAGCCTGATTTGCAACTCACGCCTAAAGTGGAGTCGCGCCAGCCTGAATGTGTATTAGTTCCTGGGTGCTAATCAACCATTCCCCGTGAATGCTAAATAGTTAGAAGTTTAGCGGTGGGACAATTCACCTGAAAGCGATCGAGAAGCTTGCACGACTTCATCAATTGGATAGTGTAAGCTTCTCCGCTAAGAGACACGGCTTTCCAAACTACCAGAGAGTTCTCTGTGAATCTTTGCCTTTGTTGTTCTACAATCCTGCTGCGCCATGCACGTCCGACTGGAGTTTACTGGTTTTGTCCCCGCTGTCGTCAAGAAATGCCGAACTTTAATTGTCTCAGCAATCGGAAAGCATCATGATTCGTCATATCTACGCTTTGTTAGTTGGAATTGATGAGTATCTAGCTCCCGTCTCCGCGCTCAAGGGATGTGTCAATGATGTGGTAGCAATTAAGGCTTATTTAGAAGGAAGAGTTGAGAGTTCCGATCATCTCCATGTTCAGACGCTTTTTAATCAGGAAGCAACTTATAGCGCGATCGTGGCGAGATTCCGATCGCATCTTCGTCAAGCAAAAAATGGTGATGTTGTGCTGTTTTACTATGCTGGACATGGTAGCCAAGAGCGGACTCCTAGGGAGTTTTGGGCGATTGAACCCGATCATTTGCATGAAACTTTAGTTTGTTACGATAGTCGAACTCCGACCGGAAAAGACTTAGCAGACAAAGAACTTGCCAAGCTAATTGCTGAGGTTGCTGAAAATAATCCGCAGATTACGATCGTGCTAGATTGCTGTCATTCCGGATCAGGAACTCGCGAGATTGATGTTACAGTGCGGCAAACTCCAGCAGATTCAAGAGTACGATCGCTCGATCAATTCCTGTTTTCACAAGGCGAAATCGAACAACTTACATCTACAACAGAGTGGACAATGCCGCGTGGAAATCATGTTTTATTGTCGGCATGTCGCGATCGCGAATTAGCAAGAGAAGTTCGGATTGATGGTCAAAATCGAGGCGCATTTTCTTACTATTTATTAGATACCTTGAAGCAAGCGAACGGAAGCTTAACGATCCGGGAATTGTTCAAACGCACTCATGCACTGGTTTCTAGTAAAGTTACTGCACAATCTCCACAATTGGAAGCAACGGCTTCTAGTGAATTGGATCAACCTTTTTTAGGCGGCACGATCGTAGAACGCTCTGCTTATTTCACGGTGAGCTATCTAGAGAATCACTGGACGATCGATGCTGGAGCAATTCACGGCATTCCGCAACCGTCAGCAGGAGAAACAACGTCTCTTGCAATATTTCCCTTTAACGCTCGGACAAGTGATTTGAAAGAGCGATCTAAGGCAATTGGGGAAGCTCAGGTGACAGAAGTTCTGCCACAACGGAGTAAAGTTAAGATTACTGGGATTGCAGATTTAGAGCCAGGACAAGTCTTTAAAGCGATCGCAACGAGTCTACCACTTCCACCGAAAGGAGTTGTTTTAGTGGGAGATATGTTCGGGCTTGATCTTGCTCGAACCGCCTTGCAATCCTCGCTTTATGTGAAAGAGACTCAAGATAGCGCAGAACTTAAACTGATCGCACGAAACAATCAATACTGGATTACTCGATCGATTGACGATCGACCTTTAGTTTCGCTAGTTCGATCGTATACTTCAGAAACCGCATCACAAATCGTACACAGACTAGAGCATATTGCACGATGGCAAAACATTCTTGAGCTTGCAAGTCCAGCGATTAGTCGAATTCAACCCGATGCAGTACAAATGCAGATTTATCAGAATGGGCGTGAACTTCAAGAGCTAGAAATTCGGTTGAGCTATCAGCAAGACAAACACCGATTAAAACAACCTTCGTTCAAAATTAAGCTAAAAAATACCAGCAATGAGGCATTGTATTGTGCTTTGTTAAATTTAACCGATCGTTATGCCGTAACAGCAGGTTTGTTTGAGGCAGGCGGCATTTGGCTCAATCCAGGTGAGGAAGTCTGGGCATTAGGCAATCAGCCAATTTATCCAACTGTGCCAGAGAAACGATGGAAACAGGGCATCACTGAAACTAGAGACATTCTTAAACTGATTGTTGCAACAACTGAGTTCGATGCTACCTTGCTCGAACAAGCTGAAATCGATTTACCTGCTTTACCCACTCGCACTGTAAGTCGAGGGCAAGGAACGCTGAATCGGCTGATGAATCGAGTTCAGCATCGGGCACTTAGAGCAATACCCGAAGAAGACGAATACGATGATTGGGTAACGAGTCAAATTGTAATTACTACGGTTCGCCCACGAGCAAACGCGCCGATTCCGGTAGCAGAAAGGATTGCAGCACATTATGTAGAAGCAGATTGTGATTCAGGCTTAGAATCGAGCCGTGTTGTTACAGCGATCGTAGATTGATAAAAACTTCTCAATCAGAGGTGTGTTCTATGTCTGAGTTCTCGCAGAATTTAGCGATCGTGATTGGCATCAATCAGTATCGAAATGGAATTGCACCGCTACATAATGCTGTAAATGATGCTAAACAACTCGCCAGAATCTTACAAGACAAGCATGATTATCAAGTCTGGCAGTATGTCGATGAAGGTGCAACACTAGAGCGGCTTACCGAGCTATTCGACGCTAAACTACCTGAAACTGTGAGCGAGAACGATCGCGTCGTGGTCTATTTTGCAGGTCACGGCATTGCGCTCAATGGTGAAGATGATCCAGCAGGCTATCTCATTCCTCAAGATGCGACACAGGGTAAAGTACAAAGCTACCTGCCTATGACACAGTTGCAAGTCGCTTTAGAAAGGCTACCTTGCCGTCACTTCTTAGGAATTCTCGATTGTTGTTTTGCGGGAGCGTTTCGCTGGGGTAGTACCAGAGATTTACTCACTGCCCCAGAAGTGATTCATCAAGAACGCTACGATCGCTTTATTCAAGATCCCGCTTGGCAAATCATTACCTCAGCCGCTTCGGATCAAAGAGCACTAGACGCTTTTTCGCTCAACACAGAACGCGGTCAAGTCGGTAAGCATTCCCCATTCGCGGCAGCACTCATTGAAGCACTTTCTGGAGATGCCGATCGCTATCCTCCAGCGACACTCGGAAGACGCTCTGGAGATGGCGTTGTGACTGCAACGGAACTCTATTTATATTTGCGCGATCGCATTGAGCTTGCAACCACATCTTATCGCCAACGACAAACCCCCGGAATCTGGTCGCTCAAAAAACACGACAAAGGGGAATACATCTTCCTCACACCGGGACATCCTTTGAATTTGCCGCCTGCACCACCGCTCGATGAATCAAAGAATCCCTACCGTGGATTAGAGTCCTTTGAGACAGAACACCAAGATTTATTTTTTGGAAGAACTGCGATCGTTGAACAATTAGAGGAGTTTGTAGCAGCTCATTCGCTCACGATTGTGCTGGGAGCTTCTGGCTCAGGAAAGTCGAGTTTAGTCAAAGCAGGACTCATTCCCAAACTCGAAGCAACAGATTGGATGAAGATCGTGATTCGTCCTGGAAAATCTGCCTATGCTGCATTGAATATTGCACTAAATCAAGAAGCTGCGGCTCGAAAATCTTACGTCGAACTGATTTCAGATTGGAAGCAAGAAAATCCTCATACTAAAATATTACTGGTGATTGATCAGTGCGAGGAATTGATCACGTTCTGTCAAAATGAACAAGAAAGTCGCCTCTTTCTCGAAGAACTAGAACAAGTTATTACAACGCATTCCGATACGATCAAAGTAATCTTAACGCTACGATCGGACTTTGAGCCGCAGTTGCGAGATTTAGCTCTAAAAGAGCGATGGCAGCCTGCTCGATTTATGGTTCCAGCAATGTCCCGATCGCAGTTACGAGACGCGATCGAGAAACCCGCAGAAGCACGAGTCATGTACTTTCAACCGTATGACCTGGTTGAGAAACTGATTGATGAAGTTGCAGATATGCCGGGAGCTTTACCATTATTATCATTTGCTCTAAGCGAATTGTATCTGAACTATCTCAAGCGTCAACGCGAAGCAAATCTTCGGGGTGAAATCCTCGATCGAGCGATTACCCAAGCTGACTATGACGAACTAGGCGGAGTGACGCGCAGTTTAACTCAACGAGCAGATCAAGAATGCAATGCTTTAGGAAAAGCTTACGAACAAACGATTAAAATCGTGATGCTCCGAATGGTTGCAGTCGGGGGTGGTGAACTGGCTCGACGGAGAGTTTCTTGGACAGAACTAATCTATCCGCCTGCGAGAGCCGAACAAGTCAAAGCAGCGATCGCTCAATTTTCAGCCGCTCGGTTGTTGGTCGAAGGACAGGACGTGGAAGGAAATCGTTATGTAGAACCCGCTCACGATGCACTGATCCAAGGATGGACAAAGCTAAGAGATTGGGCGAAAGCTGAGAAGAACTTAGACCTACAACGCCGCTTAACGCCTGCTGCTTTTGAATGGAAAGCAAAGCAACAAAAGCGCTTTCTGTGGAATGCTGACCCATACCTAGAGGTTCTGCAAAAAGAAGTGTTCAACTCACCAGAGCAGAATTGGCTAAATCAAGTCGAGACAGAATTTGTACAGCGGAGTGTTCAGCAAAAACAGCGCAATGTGCAAACTCGTTGGGGACTTGCGATCGCAGTCATGTTGGGGTTGAGCGGATTGTCGATCGCGGCTTGGTTCGGGCAACGAAACGCGAAAATTGGACAAATGCAAGCAGCAAGCCAAGCCTCAGAAGCACTACTACAAGCAAAACAACCGACGATCAATGCACTACTAGAAAGCTTACAAGCTGCAAATCTGCTCAAAGAACTCCAGCAAGGCATCTTTCCTATCAATGCCAGTCAGCAAACTTCGATTGTGCGAAACTTGCGAAAAGCAGTGTATACAGTTCGGGAAACGAATCGCTTAGAAGGCTTTTCTGGGAAAGTTGCCAAAGTGTTTTGGAAAGATGAACGGTTGCTGGTGGTCACGATCGAGCAAGAAGGAACCATTCACATCTGGGATAGACGCAATCGAGCAGAGATTAAACTATCCCGTCCGCCCGGTTCAACTGCTGCTGTCCAATTAAGTCCTGATGGGAATGTATTAGCGATCGCGCAAAGCGGTGGGGGCACTATCTCACTGTGGCGATGGCAACAACAGCAAGTTACAGAGCTAAAGGTAAACGGAAAAATCGATCGTCTTCGATTTAGTCCAAATAGTCTTCAATTAGCAAGCACAGGGTTTGATAATTCTGTTCACCTATGGAATTTAGCGACGAATACTTATCGTCAATTCACCCAGCTTAATCTGCTCGATGTTGGCTTTGATGCTCAGGGGCAATTGCTCCAAGTAGTTTCTAGAGACAAAGGAACGATACAGGTACTCGATGCTTCAAGTAATCTGCTTCGTGAGTTTAATTTTGGCATCTTTGACTCTAAAGCGGGTGCTGATGCAACATTCAGCCCGAATGGTAGCCAAATCATTCTTGACCCAAGAACCGACACTAGACCTCAGCAAGACGCGATCGTCTGGAATTGGAAAACAGGCGAAACGATTCCTCTAGGTCAGGATTTTACGGCTGAATTTAGTAGAGATGGTAGTAAGCTTGCAACAACTGGAGCAGCGGATGGTATCGTGCGCTTGAGAACTGGAGCAGGTACACCGATCGAATTCAAGGCGCATCAGACCCAAGTTGCCAATCTCGATTTTAGAGAAAATGGGAGTCAACTCGCGACTGCAAGTGCAGATGGAACCGTTCGCATCTGGGCAGTAGAACTTCAGCCATTAACTTTGGTCAAACAACTACCAGGTGCTTTTCGGAGTGTCGCTTTTCAACCCGGTAGCAATCAAATCATTGGACAATCTTCTGATGGAACTTTGCGCTGGTTCAACGCGACAGGAGAATCGATCAATCGATCGCAATCCTCTTCGGTTCTGTTCAATGAAATGAGTTTTAGCCCGAATGGACAACGACTCGTTGCACTAGCAGCGGATGGAACCTTACACTCTCTAACGCTGGATGGTAAAGCATTAAATCAATTTGAGGGCAAATATTTTCCTGCTAGTAATGTCGCGTTTAGTGCTAACGGTGAACAAGTCGCTGTGCTTGCAAAGGAGCAATCTGATAAAGCAATCAAAATTCTAGATGTGACTTCTGGTAAGGTTGTGAAGCGGCTTCCTCAAATGCAAACCACATTGTTCGATCGAGTAATTTGGCAGCCGGATAGCGATCGAATTCTATACGCCTCATTGATGCAACAGAGACATGGGAATAGTGTTCGACTGTGGGATGTCACCTCAAATCAGCAATACGCGACTCCCTTAACCGCTCGCTTGGGCAATTCGTTTAGCAGTCTCACATTTAATCGAGATGGAAGTTTAATTGCGATCGCAGAAGGAGATCGAATCAATCTAACCTACTTCGATGGCACAACCATGACAGAATTTCAGACGAATTCAGGTCAGGTGACAAGCCTAAAACTCAGTTCTGATGGAGCGCTACTGCTATCGATCGGAGAAAATGGAACGACAAAACTATGGCAGATTGGCGGATTAAATCAACTGATGGTGCAGGGATGCGATCGCATTCGTAACTATCTCAAAAGCCCGAACGTGAGTGAGAGCGATCGTCGTCTTTGCGAGAACTGAGAGGGTGTTTTAAAAGTAGCCGTTGATTGCATTCACCCGCCCGGAGATTGATCTCCGGGCTAACTGAGGCAAGTCCACTGAAGTGGACTAAGAGCCTCGATATACTCTCCGAGTCCGCTTCAGCGGAGTTTCCCCTGTCAGCCCGGAGATTGATCTCCGGGCGGGATGGCATCGCAGCGGAGTGTCTTTCAATACTTTTAAAGCACCCAAGGACTTCGCACGATTAGCCCCGAATTCATTCCGGGGCGGGCGAATACCATGATCGATACTGTTCAAACATCCTCTTAGTCCCCTTTAGTGGACTTCGCACGATTAGCCCCGAATTTATTCCGGGGCGGATGAATGCGATGAACGAGAAGGTTAATGCTATACACGATACTTTTAAAACATCCTCTCAACCTCCCGTTTCGCTTCGGTAGAATGTCACATTGAATGGCTTGTTCTGAGGCACATTACGATTCACCAGTTCAGAAAGACTGTTAGTCGCTTGCAGAATCTCCCATCCCAACGGAGAGAACGTTTGCGGATTGAAGATACTTGGAGCGAGTAACGGATTGGTTAATGCCTGCGAGAAAGCATCAATCCCCACTAATCGACCCACTAACGGAGCGAGGGCAGAATTTTCTCGCACATCTTCAGCACACAGCCCAACATAGAATTCAATATTGTCTACATGACCGTAGAGTTCCTTGAGTTCTTGTTGAACTTCCTCATCCTTGGTAATTTGCTCGAACTTAGTGACCCGTGGAAACTTGCACATTTCTCGATAATCGTTATAACTAGCAACCTGTGCTTGTCGTCCTAATTTCACGGTCGCTAATTCAGCTCGATCGACCAGAAAATCAGGAGTATTATGCAACCCAATTCGCGCCGCAGGTTGAGCACAGGTTTCTTCAAACAATGCCCCCAGTCCTTTTCTGATCAATAAATCGTTGTTCCATAATGTATCCAGCATGGGCATCGATTGATTGTCATACGTGAGTTGATCGGGAAGTGCACTATGCCAGCGATATACTAGCGTAAATTCGATCGACATCCAGTTCTGTCGATACCAGCGTTCATTCACAAACGATGCCGGATCAACACTGAATTTGAAGTGATAGGGCGTTAAATGATTGACATATTCCTCGATCACTAGCTTCAAAAATATTCCCATGACAATATTTCTAGCAGTTTGAAAGAGGCGTTCATCATCCCAGGTAGAATAAGCTTGAGCAAGCAAATCACAGAGCCGATTATGTTCACGCAGACAAAGCACGTTCATCATCACATAGCCAATCTGCACATTTGCTCGCTCTACCCCCATCGCAAACAGTTTCGCCTTTTTAGTTGAATCGAGTTCTTGCTGCTCTTTCGGCGGTTCGTAGAGTCCGGCAAATTCTGATTTCACGATGCCTTGTTCGGGGTCTTCATAGTAAAACAGCGGATACTCTTCCCCGTTGAGGATCTGACTTTTTAGTTTGCCTCCTTGATGCGATCGCAATAAATCCGTTGATTTTTGGTTTAGACCATACACCGGAGCCAAATCGATGTGATGATTAGAAGTATTCTTCATTCGATTGTTCCGATCAGTCCGTAAGAAGCCATCGGTGAACCATTGAACAAAGTAAGGAAACAGCAGCGTTGATTTGTCAGAGTATTTAGTTTCGCCCTTTTTCTTGAACAAGGTCGAGAGTTCTTCAACTTTGGGCAAGTCACCTTGATTGAATTCCCAATCAGCGGGTAAATGTCGCCCGGTGTAAGTACGATCGATCAAAGAATCCCAGGAAGTATAGGGAGCCATTAAGCTGAAGAGATAGGGACGAGTAGGAACTTTGTAAATCGCGTTATTTGTCACAAATTTGTTAACGCGACGGTTTAGAAACTCATTGCTTTGCACAATCTTCCATAGTCCTGCAAAGTGAGTGAGTACAAAACTTTCTACTTTATTGCGGAATCCATCTCTAGAAGTGTCTCTTGCCATAAAAACCTCTCAGAATTGTGATATTCATCTCAATTACGATCGAGCAAAATAAGGATGTAGTGCACTTGCGAATTTCAAAGCACACTACATCCTCGAACAGCATTGAACCAGCGCTTACAATGTTCCAATTAGCGATCGGATCTCAGCAATCTTGCCAATACTAATCGGCATCGTGAATCTGCCCAGTCCAACATGGTCAGGACTTCCCGGTTTGTAATGCACCCAGAAGGCAAGCTTCGGTGGTAGCCCTGCAACCATGCCAAATCCTTCAAATCGATAGTCTCGATTTCCTTCGATCTGGATCATGTTCTCTCCAAACTTGAGCGCAGGTGGTAGACCTTTCGTGATACAAGCTTGATTGATTTCGTCGATCGTTTGTTGAGAGTTTGCGAGCATGGTCAAAACAGTAGCAATAGACATACAAAACTCCTTGTTGATGAGGTTGCAAAACGAATCCGTTCCATTAAACAAGTGCTTCAATCTTCACAGCTAAGAGGGAAACTGCCTCTTTTGCTAGAAATAAGTGTGCGGTCGTCGTGGGATGAACTCCATCCCAGAAAAAGAACTGCTCTGTATACCCCCGAAGACTCGCTAACACAGCCATCTCAGCGTCCGTTACATTCGTAAATCCAAACTTTTGCGGATCAGCTAATACTCGTTTGAACGCAGCATCAACATCAAAGAGAAAGAGATTTACATCACGATCGACGGATTGTTCTAGCGCTTGAAGTGCTGTTGCGAACATGGCATTATGGGCATCAGCTAACGCATTCAAGGCATCAGCAATACGGCGATTGCGGCTTGTGTTGGGTAATTTTCCCAAGCTCGGTAAGTTCACAAACATGAGATTTTTAACGCCTGTATTGATCAAAGACTTTGCTGCCTTGATCAAATTCTCGATCGGTGCAGTTGGATTCGTGACTTGTCCGCTTAAATAGTCATTTGCACCCGCCCAGATGACATAAAGGGCATCGGGATCAGCCTGTGTGCCTTCAAGCGGAGTGACAAATTTCTCGATCTGCTGCTGCAATCCTGGAAGCGAATTTGCGGGAATGTCGGGAAAAGTGTTCGTGCTGCCTGTTGTAGCTCCTGCGATCGCAAAAGTCGTGTGATTGCAACTCGATAGTTTAAGAAACCGAGCCAAATAATCGACCCAAACCGGACCATTGCTAAAATGTCCTGGAAAATAAGGCGGCGCAGGGGGAAGTCCTTGCCCTAGTGCTTTTTTCGTTAGTTCAAAGGTGTTTCCCATATCTGAGAGACTATCCCCGAAGAAAAAAAGCTGACTGAATTGGCGGTAGTCTCCGTGAAGTTCAGCAGGCTTTAGATAATCGAGAAAGGCATCGATATCGCTATCTTGAGAAGATTGATCGACTGTTAAACCCCGATAAGCATCGATCACTTGCAAACTATTAATCATTTAACGCTCCAGTATCAATGATGGGAAGATTCAGACTGGTTGCTTGGACTAAGTTGGAATTAGCTAGACATCCGCGTGGTTTAGCTTGCTATCTCCATCCGAAATAGAGTTGCACTAGTCAAAGTCTTTGCGATCCTTCCTGAACAGAGTTCAACAGAGGGCTGAACTGTTCTTATCCTAGAGATTGGTACTGAAAAGAATCATCTGAAGATCGTCTTGACCCAGATTCAACGAAATAAAACAGATCTTGTTAACTTTCGTCGGTTTTTTTCTAGAGCGGCAAAGTTCGCTGGAGTAATTTCTGCTCTAGTTTTTTTGGGCACGTTCGCGCACCTGAGCATGGAGAGCATCCATAATTTCGTCTAAAATACCGTCTTTGCACAGTGTTTGTAGTACCAGAACAGGGTTGATAGAGCGGTAAGTCTTTGGGCAAGTCCCCCCAGTTGCACCCGTTCTTCACTTGGTAGAACGGAATTTTTACCGCTCACCATCGAGTGAAAAACTTGTTTCATGATATCCAGACTTCTCCGCATCGCAGTCGCTCACTTTTGGGCGTTGAATATGAGCAATTGTCGCCATTAATCACCGATCTTCAAGTTTAATTTTGCTGTTTTCTGCAATCGGAAGCTCGTGATCAATCACGGTCTGTCCATCGACCAATACAGGATTGGGTGGAATGCGATCGCGCGTCAGCTTCCGAACATAAACCCGCTGTGCTGCTTCATTCCAGAACAGTTCAATATGCAAACCAGAAACAGTTCTTTCAATATTGCGATCGCGATAGTGCAACACTAAATCACAGCGCTCTGGATCACGTCCAATCCGAATCGCTCCAGCTTGTTTAGTTTGATCTTGGGATGATACGATTTGTGAACAGTTGCGGTTGTCTTCCTGTCATTTCAAAGTAAGGCGGTACATAGCTCATCCAACCTATAGGTGAATATATCGTTGTCTTAATTTCAAGAACACCACACTTAGCCTATCTGCTCATTCCAGTAGATACGATGCAGTTTTCTGCAAGGATGAGCAAGCCCCGTTAAATTCATCATTGTGATTCACCTCGCCGGATGAAGCCGATTTGATCACGGAAATTTCTAATTTGCTTAATTGTTTGTAGAATAAGCAAGCTTGTTTTACATTATGGCTGTGTCTCAACTTCCCAAGCTCAATCTTTTATTACTTTCGACTCCAGTTGGCGCGATCGGGTCTGGTCTCGGTGGCGGTGTGGAACTCACCTTAACGAATATTGCTCGATCGCTGATCGCTCTCGGTCATTCTGTCACTGTTGTTGCGCCTGAAGGTTCAGTCCTAGATGAAATTCCCCTGGTTCAAATTCCTGGAAATCTTCAAATCACAGCACAGTCTCAGGGACGCGATGCACTAATTACCTTACCTGCAAATTCGGTACTAGGTAACTGTTGGAACTATGCTCGTCAAGTTCAGCATCAGTACGACGTGTTAATTAACTTTGCTTACGATTGGTTGCCGTTCTATCTCACTCCATCTTTTGAACGCCCGATCGCGCATTTAGTCAGCATGGGTTCGCTCACCGATGCAATGGATCACATCATTGGTGAAGTGGCTGAACAGTTCCCAAACACGATCGCAGTTCACAGTCTGGCTCAAGCAGATACGTTTTCGTTTCGCGATCGCTGTTTCAATCTGAAAAATGGCTTTGATCTGTCTCAGTATCAATTCAATTCAACCCCAAACAATCATTTAGCTTGGGTCGGTCGAATTGCTTCTGAAAAAGGGTTAGAAGATGCAGTCGCTGCCGTTCAACAGCTTGAAATTCCGCTCAAAATCTGGGGTGTGATTCAAGATGAAAGCTATTGGAACAATATTCGAGCGAACTATCCAAATGCTCCAATCGAATATTGCGGCTTTCTCTCGACTCAAGACTTACAGAAAGCCTTAGGACAATCCCGCGCATTGTTAATGACTCCCCATTGGATCGAAGCGTTTGGGAATGTTGCGATCGAAGCTTTAGCTTGTGGTGTTCCGGTGATTGCTTATCGTCGAGGCGGTCCAGCAGAAATCGTAAAAGAGAGTGAAACCGGATGGCTCGTAGAGCCTGATAGTGTTGCTGGATTAGTCGAAGCGATTTCTAAGTTAGAGAAAATCGATCGTGCGAATTGCCGCCTAGATGCTGAGCGCGAGTACTCTTTAGAAGCAATGGGCAAGCGTCTAGAAATTTGGCTCGATCGCATTGTACAATCACAAAATTTTTAAGAGCGCAAAATTTACCATCATGAAACGCTGCCAACCTCCCGCCCCACTACAATCTGGCGATCTGCTACGTGTGATTGCTCCGAGTGGCACATTGCGCGAACTTACTGCATTCAATCAAGGCGTTGCAGTTTGGAGACAGCGAGGCTATCGAGTTGAATTGATGCCGGGATTTGACGATCGACATGGCTATCTCGCTGGAACCGATGAAAATCGCCGCAATCAATTGTTAACTGCACTCAAAGATCCGAACTGTCGCGGAATCTTATGCGCTCGTGGCGGTTGGGGTGGGGCAAGATTGCTCGAAAAATGGCGATTTCCATCTGTTGAACCGAAATGGTTAATTGGATTTTCAGATATCACTAGCTTGTTGTGGGCGTATGCAGAAGAAGGAATCTCTGGAGTTCATGCACCGTTGTTAACCACGATCGCATCCGAACCCGATTGGTCAAAAAACCGTTTATTTGATTGGGTTGAAGGTCGCTCAATTCCTCCGCTCGAAGGATTAGGCTGGGGAAATGGTCAGGCTTCTGGATTGTTATTACCTGCGAATCTCACAGTCGCGACTCATCTACTCGGAACACCGTGGCAACCGGATTTTTCTGGGATAATTTTAGCGATCGAAGATGTGACCGAAGCTCCGTATCGGATCGATCGAATGTTAACTCAATGGCGTTTGTGTGGAGAATTTCGCCATATTCGCGGCATTGCGATCGGTCGATTTAGTCAATGTGATCCGCCTGCCAATGTTCCAAGTTTCAGCATCGAAGAAGTTTTGCGCGATCGACTTTCTGATCTCGGAATTCCGATTGTCTCCGATTTATCCTTCGGTCACGATGGCGAAAATGCTGCTTTACCTGTCGGAATCCCAGCCGAACTCGATGGTAATCGAGGCACTCTAAGCTTCTAAGCAAACAATTGATCAACTGCAATACTAAAGCCAACGAGAATTTTTTGAGCCGAAACCGTTTGCCCTGAGCTAAAAACTTGCCAGGGTTGTTCGATGGTTTTAACCATGATTAACTTTACTTCGGGGAAGACGAGCCACACTTCTTCGCAACCGGATTCTAAGTACTCGATCGCTTTCGCAAATAGCTCTTCTGCATAATCTGTCGGTGAGGCAATTTCTGCGATTAAAGGCGGACTTTGAGATGCAGCATTAAGTTGTATAACCTCTGCATAGATACTCGGTGGTAGATAAGAAACATCAGGTCGTCTACCCTGCTTGAGCGTTCTACAGGCTAGTTCAGTTAGTGCTTTTCCGCCTAGTTCATGCGTAGTGCTATAGATATTCCATTGTGTCACAAGGTTACTCTGCGCTACCGAATGCTTAGCCGTCATTCCCATTTTCTCAACCAATTCACCATCGACCCACTCCATATCCTGTGGAGGATTTTTAACAAAGTCCTCTAGGGTAAATGGCTGAGAAGTTTCCTCTTGAACTGGAGCAAGAACTTCCGAGGGAGCAATTGCAATCATGAATTTTCCTCCTTAAGGACTAATTTTACCGCGCGATCGAAGCTAGAGGAACACCCAGCCATTTTTCAAAGTTCTGTTGCTGAGCAGTAGAGGGATTCTCGATAAAGTCGATCGAATAACTTGTTGCCCGTGGTTGTCCCAAAATTAGCGATCGCTCTTTCAATTCATCGCCGTGAAACACTGTGACTGTGATCGTATCTCCCGGTTGATAGTCCTTCAATCGCTCCTCAAACTGTCCAGAACCGACTCGCAAGCCGTCGATCGCGAGTAATTCATCGCCAGGATCGATCGCAGCTTTCTGAGCAGGTGAACCTGCTTCTACAAATTTGATCATTTCCCTTCCACCTTCAGACTTCACGGTCATTCCAGTAAGCGGCGATAAGTTCGGACTATCGGCATTTGATTTCAGTCTCAGTCCGAATCCTGCCAAGTACTCATCAAATGGCAGTTCTTCTGTCCCGTGAAGATATCGATCGAAGAAATTCGTCAAATCAAAACCAGCAACGGATTCGATCGTGGTTTTCAATTGCTCAGGCGTAAATCCGATTTCATCTTTACCGAACTGCTGCCACATGATTCGCATCACATCATCAAACGATCGCTGATTCTGATGTTTAATCCGAATCCCCAAATCGAGCAGCAATGTCACCATCTCGCCTTTGAGATAGTAGGAAATCTGGGAATTTGCACTATTCGCATCCGGGCGATACAACTTAATCCAAGCATCAAAGCTCGATTCACTTAGCGGTTGTACTAAGCGTCCTGGCGTATTCAAATAGCGAGAGATTTCCTGACCTAAAGCATTCAAATAAGCCTTCGCATCATAAACGCCTGCACGATACGGAAAGGCTAGATCATAAAAGCTGGTTGTTCCTTCGCTGAACCAAAGAGACGGCGTGTAATTTTCGCCATCGTAATCAAATATCTCCAGTGCTTTCGGTCGAATTCGCTTCACATTCCACAGATGGAAAAATTCATGTGCCACCAATTGAATAAAGCGATCGTACTTTTCTTTCGCCCGAAATCCAAGCCGCGAATAAATCAACGAACAGCAATCTTTATGTTCTAGTCCACCAAAAGAATTCGCCGTTAAATGTAATAGAAAGAAGTATCGATCATACGGCAATCCCCCAAACATTTCTGCCTCAACTTCGATCACTTTTTTCGTGTCTTGAATAATACGATCGATGTCAATCTTCCCTTCTCCCCAAACTACAAATTGATGGGATTTTCCTAATACTTCAAACGAACAAACTTGATGCTGTCCGATCTCAAATGGACTATCGACCAACGTATCGAAATCTTTTGCTTCAAATGTATTTGTTCCAAGTTCAGAAAGCGCCGTAACTACTTTCCACTCTGCACGAGGCGGAACGATCGTCACTCGAATCGGCTGCTTCTCAAATCCAGGAATGTAGAAGAATAACGCCGCCCCATTGAAGTAGCCGTGATTTTCGTCAAGATGATTCGTTCTAACCGTTAACTCATTCGCGAAGATCTGGTAGCGAACCTCGATCGTATCCTTCCCCTGGGTCTGAATCTGATAGTAATTTTTCGCTAATTTCTGCCAGGGTAATTCAGATTTGAAGTTTTGCAAATGCCGCGAATATTCCCGTACTAGATACGATCCGGGTGTCCAAACGGGCATTTTGAGATCGAGCGTTGAAGCTTTCCAGCCCTTAACCCGCAATGTCACCTCAAACAAATGCGATTCCGGTTCGGGCATCGCCACAGAATAGTGAAGCGACAAGGCGCTCTGCGGCGAAGAGTTTGAGGATTCGTCTTCTAACTGTAGCGATCGCGTAATTTCAAACTCTTCTTGATTCATGACGCTCAACTCCGGCAAACGAGATTCATTTCTCCATCATGCCGCAATGAGCGCGAACACGTAACCGTGTAGCAAAGCTATCGCGCTTATCCCTTTTTGTTAGTCGCTAATTGAGTCAACTGTTTTAGATTCACCAGATGAATCACTTGCTTGCTCGGATTCACCTGAATCCAGCCTTTACTATCGAGCTTCTCAAGAATTTTGCTCGTTTCCTCAACTGAAATATCAGTCACATCTGCCAAATCTTTCGCCGGAATATTAAAAATATCAACCCCTGATCCAGATGGCTGCCCATAGTTTTCAGCCAAACTCACCAGCGTATTCACCAACTTGATCGCAGCAGGTTGATTCCGTAACTGAAACCGATAATTCGTTTGCCGCAAGCGTCTCACCATTAGTTGCAGCATTCGATGATGAAGTTGTGGATCTTTAAATAGCGTTTGAATAAATCGCTGAGCCGAAATGCTCATCAAGCGGACATTCGAGAGCGCGATTACGTCCGTCGATCGTGGTGATTCATCCAAGATCGCCATTTCACCAAAAAAGTCTCCGCGACCCAAAATCGCCAGCGTCGAGACATCTTCACCTGTGCCAGAATGCCGTCGCACCTTAACCCAGCCAGAGACGACAAAATAAACGGCATTGCCCCAGGCATCTTCCATCAAAACGGCTCTACCTGTCGGGTACTCATGCTCGGTGGCGACGGAGAGCAACCAATCAAGGGTTTCTGGGTTTGCCGCCGCCAATAACGGAAATAGCTCACTGAATACTTCAGTCTGCATTGAACGATCCACGGGGGAGAGGGGTCGAGTTTATCGTTCCCCATTTCCATCCGTGACACACATCACACGAGAATTTGGGGATCAAGAACGGCTCTCAGTCGAGGTAAAAGTGCTTCTACTGCATCGGATTGACCAATGACGATCGTTTGCTGATGCGCCAAACTTTCGAGGTTCAAAACATCGGGTGTGAACTGAATTGGATTGCCTTCGAGGTCACGGCAGACTAATCCGGCAGCTTGTGCGATCGCAATCGGGGCAACGGTATCCCATAGTTTCACCCGCCGATTCAGATATAAGTAAACGTTCGCTTTTCCTAACACTACGTTCATCACTTTCAGCCCGAAGCTTCCCGGCGATCGCAGAAATTCAATCTCAGGAATCGAGGCAGAAATTTGACTTGCCGTATTTCTAAAATCCTTGTCCCCAATAATGACGCGATACGAGTCCAAGCGCACTTTCGGAATATCACAGGGTTCCGGCGCTTGGTCTCCCACACACTGCCAAACGCCTAACTCTTTTCCGCCGTAGTAGAGCGTGTCTTGCTCAGGTGCATAAATCCAACCTGCGATCGCGCTTTGATTCTCTAGAAGTCCAACCAAAACCGCATAATCGGGATCGCCGTGAATGAAATCCTGTGTGCCATCGAGCGGATCAATACACCATAATCGATCGTAGTTTGCAGAATATCGTTTACGAGACTCAGCATTCTCTTCGGTAATGATTCCATCGATCGGAAAGAGATGCGAAAAGAATTCGGAAAGTTGTCGATCGAGCGTTTGATCAACGGTTGTGACAAAATCACCCGGCTCTTTTTGAAAGACTTCGTAATTTTGGGCGGAAAGGGTTTTGGCTTGTTGTCCACATGATCGGACAATCTGACAAATTTTGGTGATGTGGGCGGGAGTCAAAATCATGAACCGAGGGGTGAAGGATGAAAGCGATCGTAAAAGACGAATTCTCAAAGCACAACTGACAATATGCAGATTTTAGCGTTTGTGTGCTTTCCACGTCCCACCGTAGACATAGAAGGGATTATTTTGACTCACGCGATCCCAACACTCACGACAAACAAAAATCCACTCGCCGGACTCATCGTATCGAATACGATAGAGAACAGGAGCGGATTTTGCACAAAGAGAACAAGGTTTTTCTCGATCGCGACTCATGATTTAAGCCAGGGCTGAAGCTTTCGGTTTCGCAAAGATCATTCGACCTGCGGACGTTTGCAGAGAACTGGTCACAATTACCTGAAGTTCGCCGCCTACATAGCTGCGACCATCTTCGACCACAACCATTGTTCCATCATCAAGATAGCCGATTCCTTGAGCGGGTTCTTTTCCTTCTCGTAGAATCTTCAAATCGATGCTGTCACCGGGTAGGTAAGACGGACGAATCGCCTGCGTCAAATCATTGACATTCAAGACGGGAACTTTCTGAACGGTGGCAACTTTGTTCAGGTTGTAATCGGTTGTCAATAATGTTCCGTTAATTTCTTGGACGAGTCGAACGAGTTTGGCATCAACGGTTGGAATATCGTCGTAATCGGCTGGATGAATCACAACACGATCGGGGTAACTTTCCCGAATCCGATTGAGAATATCTAGCCCTCGCCGTCCCCGCACTCGTTTCTGATCGTTAGAAGCATCTGCAACTTGCTGAAGTTCTTGAAGCACGAACTGTGGAACCAGGAGTTGCCCTTCTAAAAATCCAGTATCGAGCAAGTCGGCAATCCGACCATCGATAATGCAGCTTGTATCGAGAACTTTCGTCGTCGCGGCTTTGATCGTGCCTTCTGATAACAAAAGCGTTTCTGCACTGCTCGGATTGATCAATCGCAACAGCGATCGACCATGCACATCTGCCAGCGACATTCCTGAAACCGCGAACATGATACTGCCGACCACAGCCGTTAAAGGCTTGAGAAACGAGAATTCAGGCGGAATTGGCAGTAAAAAGGTCGGTGCTAGAAGCAGATTTGCGACTAACAGTCCCACGACCAGACCGATCGCGCGACTCAGGAGGGTATACGCTGGAAGCTGACGGACTTGGCGTTCGAGACGACGGAAAGCGCTCTGGGCGATAAGACCGATCGCTAAACCAAAAATTGCGCCGAATCCTGCACAAATCCAGCGCAGTGCATCCGGATTTGAGACTTGTTGCAGCACACTTCCAGGCAACGCTTCGATGCCTCGAAAGCCTGTTCCCGCCCCTGCTAGGATGAATGAGATAATGATGATTGCGTCAAGCATAATGGAGATGGAGACGCAGAAAGCGCGTCCTCACGGGAAATTTGCTAGTCAAGTAACCCGGTAAAGTGCCCTTGCTGAGTGATTACACTCGTGCAAATGAAGAAGGCGATCGAAGTCAGATGAAATCGTTTCGTTTAGCGAACTACTTGACTTGGGTTCATTATATCCTGCCTGTCTATAGATTCCTGCGCCCAAATGCTTATCCGATGGGCGGTTTACCCGACTTAACTCGTATTTTGTGATACAAAGTTTATCGTTTTATGAGAAGGTGATTCTCCTCTCGTTGTCCAAAAGAAGAATTTACGTTTGAAAAATAAGTCTCAAGTCATGGAATTTAATATTCCAAGTTCCGCTTATGTGCATATTCCCTTCTGCCGTAGACGCTGTTTCTACTGTGATTTTCCAATTTCTGTCGTTGGGGATCAACGCAACGGTAGTAATTCTGGAACGATCGCTCAATATGTTGAAAAGCTCTGTGAAGAGATTGAGCAAACTAATAATTTTGGTGAACCATTAAGAACTGTATTTTTCGGTGGAGGAACGCCTTCATTATTATCAGTTTCACAATTTCAGCAGATTCTAGAAACGCTCGATCGACAATTCACAATTCTCCCAAACGCAGAAATTTCGATGGAGATCGATCCCGGCACATTCGATTTATCGCAAATCAAAGGATTCAAATTAGCGGGAGCAAATCGAATCAGTTTGGGAGTCCAAGCTTTTCAGTCCAACATTCTCAAAGCCTGCGGAAGAACTCACACTGTTGAAGATGTTTACAGTTCGATCGACCTAATTCACCAAGCAGGCATCGAGAATTACAGCTTAGATCTCATTTCTGGATTACCGCATCAAACGATCGGGGTTTGGCAAGAATCACTCGAAAAAGCGATCGCGCTTTCTCCCAAACATTTATCGATTTACGACTTAACGATCGAGCCGCAAACGCCATTCGGTAAACAGTTAAAACCGGGTGAAAAACCTTTACCTTCCGATGAATTAACCGCTGATCTTTATCGAATTGCACAGAAGACTTTAACCGATGCTGGCTATGATCATTACGAGATTTCAAACTATGCGAAATCGGGCTACCAATGTCAGCATAATCGAGTGTACTGGGAGAATCGATCGTTCTATGGTTTCGGCATGGGGGCAACGAGTTATTTGAATGGCGATCGCGTTTCTCGACCTCGAAAACTTAGAGAATATTACGATTGGATTAAAGAGACTCACGTGGCAAACGAAATTGATTCGATCGAATATCTATTAGACAGTTTAATGACTGGTTTGCGATTGAAGGAAGGAATTGATTTGAAGCAATTGACAAAGCGATTTGGAGAAGATGCGATCGCACAAATTCTTAATTGTTTAAAACCGTATGAAAAAGCCTTCTGGGTCATTGTCACACCTGAAAGAATTCGACTGACTGATCCAGAAGGTTTTCTATTTTCAAATGTCATACTGACAAAACTATTCGCTAGGTTTGAAGAGTAAATTACTTCTTCGACTTCGATTTTTTGCCGTTTGATTTTGTTTCCAGCGATGCACCATTGCTCATAATCGGGATCGAATCCACCTGCAAATGAGCTTCCAAGAACCAGAGCCGCTTATCAACGCCTCTCGAAACTTCAGTGTACAAATCAGCCGTATCCGCATCGCCAAGATCATCGGTTTCGGCGATTCCATCTCGCAACAATTTCGCGTAGGGTGCGTATCGATCTGCCAGTGCAGTCAGATGAGACTTTCCATCAAAAATGTCGATCGGATATTCAGGAATCTCTGACACTGCCGCTGCAATTCTCGCCGTTCCTAATGCAGTTCCGCCCAATGCGGTGATTCGTTCAGCAAACAAATCGATGTATTCCTCTAACTCGGTTGCCAGTTCATCAAACAACTCGTGAAGCTGATAGAAATCCATGCCCTTCACGTTCCAGTGAGCTTGTTTGACTTGAGTTTTGAGATCAAGCGTCGTCGCGAGCGTTTGATTGAGCGTTTCGATAATCTTCGATCGTACATTTGCCGGAAGATCAATGCGAGTCGAATGCAGCGGTGTACTACTCATTACTTTTCCTTCCTGAATGTTTTCATCAGAAATATTAGTGTAATGGTAATTCTGTCATTAAATCAGCTTGTAAGAAAAATTTTGAGATTCAAATTTAGTGTGTTGGTCTCGATAATTCTTTTCGATGTCGCCAGATTTCTAAACTCAATACACAGGTCATTAACCATACAAATCCTGCCGCATAACCCGCAATAATATCTGTGAACCAATGCACTCCTAAATACATTCGACTAAACCCAATCAGCGCAATCAAAATCGACATGAATAAGATAACGAGATTGCGATATTTCGGATAGCGAGTTGCTAGTAAATATCCTAATAATCCATACATCACGATCGATAACATTGCGTGACCACTCGGAAAACTGTAGAACTTTACCTCAACCGTTCTCGACCATAATTCCGGTCTCGATCGCTCAAAGAGTCGTTTCAGTAAAAGATTCAGTCCCAACGCTCCAAAACCACCGAGTGCGATCGTCATTGCCTCCGATTTCCGATGTCGTAGCAGCAAAATCGCACTCATCAACGTTCCGACAATTAGTAATATTGTTGGATCGCCGATGTCAGTGATGAATACCATAATTGGAGTCAGCCAAGGAGCCTGAAGCTTTTGAATCGCGAGTAAAACGCTTGTATCAAAAGCTTGAGTTTGATCGCGCATCACGGTTCCTGCGAGTTCTGCAAATCCCCAAAGCGCGATCGCAGCCGTCACAATCCCCGCTAATCGAACGGTCGTCAGCAGTGGTGTAATTCGATTTCCAACTTTTCGCCGCCAAAACATTAAGATTCTTCGGCTCGATCGTCGAATGGTTTCGAGCAACATTGCTTCTAATTAGTCAAGAGTAGCGCTAGTTTTTCAGAAACAAATTCCAACCTTCATCTAGCAAAAGTTCGACTTATCTTGAAATATTAAGAAGCAAGAAAATCGCGCTCTCGTAGCAAACTCTAGATTTACACTACGAGTATGAGGTTTGAGTAATCTCGCTGCAAATTAACCTTAAGCATTCGATTGAGCCATTAGGAGAATCGGTATGTTTCAAAGAATATTAGTCGCTCTAGATCACGCTGAAACGAATCAAAGCGTATTTGAAAAAGCGATCAAGCTCGCCAAAACGAATAAAGCAAACGTAATGTTGCTTCATGCGATTAGCCCGATCGATGAAGGAATTCCTACGCCGATGTACCCGATGCCTGATAGCTTGTATCCATTGCAGCACGAGGCTCTGATTCGGTCTTCGGCTCAGTTGTTCTCGCAAGTGGAAGCAGCAGGCTTAGATATGTTAAGGGCAAAAGATGCGACCGCGATCGCGTCTGGGGTTTCTTGTGAATTTACTCAACACGTCGGCGATCCAGGCGACATTATTTGTACGATCGCACGTTCCTGGAAGGCTGACTTAGTTGTGATGGGACGCAGAGGTCGATCGGGACTAAGCGAATTCTTCTTAGGAAGTGTAAGTAACTATGTCATGCACCATGCGCCCTGTTCGGTGCTGATTGTTCAAGAGGCATTAGTTGGAGCGACAAGTAAAGCTTGAAACCGCTGATCGATTTTGAGAAAGCTGAAATTCGAGTCGGTACTGACTAGATTTCGATAAATGGATGGAGAAAGCGCGATCGCTTGTTCTAAACTTTCAATCGCGCCTTCTACATTTTTCTCGATCGCATAACAACATGCTTTTCCATACCAAGCACTCGCACTTTTTGAATTGATTTTAATTGCGTTTTCAAACGATGCGATCGCTTCAGGAATCTGGTGCAGTTTGCCTAAAACTTGTCCTCGATAATTCCAAATATAGTCAGAAGTCGGCTTGATTTTAATGGCAATATCTAGGTTTGTTAATGCCGTTTGATTATCATTAAGCGATGAAAGTGCGATCGCTCGGTTATACCAGGCTTTATAATTTTCTGGTTTCAGTTCTATCACTTGATCAAAACTTGCGATCGCGTCTCGATAGCGATACAAATTGATCAAAGTTTTGCCGTGATTTTGCCAGCAGCGGTAATCTTCTGGCTCTAGTTTCAAAGCTTGATTAAAGCTCGTTAATGCTTCTTCGTAATGTCCCAATCGACCGAGCGCAATTCCGCGACCTTGCCAAGCCAAACTCATTCTTGGACGCAGCGAAATCACTCGTTCAAAAGTAGCGATCGCTTGCTCGTATCTTCCTAATTTTTCTAACGCATACCCACGACAAAGCAACCCATTTGGATGATCCGGATCGATCGCTAAAATCTGCTCGAATTTGGCATAGTGTTGCCCATAGCGACCAAGCAAAGCCAGCGATCGTCCGACATTCCGATACCGAGTTTCATCAGAGGGAAGCATAGCGGGCAAGTTACGTTTCGCGAGGTGGGCGGACACTCAGGAGAGACAGAAAACGATTGTCTCGTCGGAGTGCAGCAAAGTCCGAATTGCTTTGAGCGATTTCACGATATTCTTCGGGACTCAACTCGATCGCTCGTTGCAGATGTTCGTAAGCAAGATCAGCTTTACCTTGAATCGCATAACAGCAGGCTTTGTTGTACCAAATCGTTGCTGCATCCGGTCGGAGCGCTAAAGCTCGATCGTAACTTTCGATCGCTTCATCGATGTTGCCCATGTGATAAAGCGCATTGCCGCGATTTGTCCAGGACTCTTCAAAATCAGGCTTGAGTTCGAGAGCGCGATCGTAACTCGCCACCACTCGTGCTAACTGTCCTAATTTCCGTAACGCTAATCCGCGACTGTACCAAGCCCAGTAGTAATCAGGCTTGAATTCAATTGCGCGATCGTAACTATTCACAGCATCTTCGTAGCGTTCTAAGTTCCGCAGCGAAATACCTCGGTTGTACCAAGCCCAATGATAATCAGCCCGATAGCGAATCGCTTGGTCATAGCATTTGACTGCTTCTTCGTATCGTCCGAGTTCATCGAGGGCATTGCCGCGATTGTTCCAGGCTTCGGGGAAACCGGGTTGGTATTCGATCGCTTGAGCGTAACTTTCGATCGCGTGTTCGTATCGTCCCAAGTGGTAGAGCGAGTTGCCTCGGTTGTACCAAGCATCGGGATAGTCTGGTTTGAGATTGAGTGCAGCTTCGTAGCTAGCGATCGCTGCTTCGTAGGCTTTCGTCTTATTGAGATATAACCCTTTCTGGAAGAAAAGCGTTACTTCAATGTCTTGAGCGTGGCTCATCACCTAAGTCCGTCTTTCACATCACTGTCCTTGTTAAGGTTCCCAGATGATGTGCGACAAATCACAGATGAAACGAAAGTTTATAACAGTGAGTGAGAGAAAAGACCTTATAAATTGGGAATTTGAGCGGCGTGAATTTCGATTTCAGTGATCAATTCTTTGTTCTGAATTAGAAAGGTTTTGACCTGAAAAGCAACCCCTTCAATTTCAAGATAAGGCTGGCTCACAATGCTATTCATCCACTGCAACAAAGCGATCATGAAGGGGATCGATTGACCGTCATCAGGCGTACAGCAGAAGGTTTCCATCAAAACAGGATGTGTATCAGTTCTTGGAGAAACTACAGAGGTAAATGCCAATTTCTGCGTATCTTTTGTGCTCCGAATTGTTGCATTTCCAGTAAAGCGCATCTTATTCCCATCGAGTAGTTTGATACTAAATGGGGGCTGTAATTCTAATGAGTTAATTTCACCTTCAACATTGAGATCAATTGGCTTCAAAAATCCTTGAACATAATCTGAATTCATGTTGTGATTCAGATTGTTTTCAGAAAGAACTAATCGAATGTGACTATCGATCGGTTCGTTCAATCGAATCTTTCCAAGGAGAATACTCAAGGGATCGATCGAGATTTGATCCGCCTGTACTTCGACTTCTTGAATCTGAAGGTCATCTTTAACGAGATTGCGACCCTGAAACGAAACGTCTTCTACCTCACCCTGAATTAATTTCAGCAAGTTCGTTTGAGCCGACACCGCAAGCTTTCTGAACTCATCAAGCTGCGATCCCAATACAACTTTGGCAAATTCAGAAAAGATATTTTCTTCAGACCGAGGTGAGTCAGACATATACTCAAAATCCATTGCTTCTGAACACTGTAGAACAGCCTTCTAGAAAGTATCTCTACATTTTGAGAGGCATGTGTTCTGCGACTAAAGACAGAGGTAAACTTGGGCGAATTTTCTTAGGGTACGATCGCCAATTTCTTCCTCACTGTCATGAATTACCCACCCGCACCTTGGACACTCAAAGGACACGGTTACGTAACGCTACATCTCGTTGATTTTTCTGATGCTGCCAAAGTGATCCCCAAAGATCTCGAAATCGTTCAAGTCTTGCCTGGAAAAACGATCGGCGGTCTAGTTCTTGGTAAATACGAATACGGCTCAACGCTGACTTACGGCGAACTGATTGCTGTTCCGGGTCTGGTTCGTTACGGCGACAAGATTGGAAGCTGGATTTCTCATATCTATGTTGATAATGAAAGCTCGATCGCGGGTGGTCGAGAAATTTGGGGACTGCCAAAAGAAAATGCTCAATTTTTCTGGCAACCGGAAGGAGGGGCGAACACTTCGTGGAGCGGGGCTACCGTAAAACAAGGCGATCGAATGCTTTGCAGTCTCACCCACAGTTGGCAAGTCAATCTTCCACGATTGAGCGGGCAGTTTGACTCCTATACCAAGTTGGCTGAAGAATTGATGCGGTTTGAAAGTTCAGCGATCGGGAATCTTTCCTTAGTCGGTTCTCGCCTGGAAGTTTCACGCTCTAGCCCGTTTGCGAATATTCTCAATTCTCAGCCGTGGATGGCGCTCAAAGCCGATTCGCTCGAAATTGTCGTTGCGGCTCCGTATTCGATCGGTGCGAAAGTTCCGATGACCGTCTAAAAATTTGCGGCAATTAGACTACACTAGGCATTCATTCTGCCGTTGATTGTGATGTCTGTTTTTAGCCCTCTAATCGGTCAATCTCAAGCCGTTGAACTCCTCGATCGAGCAATTTCTGTCGATCGTCTCGCGCCCGCTTATCTCTTTGTCGGAACTGCGGGAATTGGCAAACGACTAGCAGCAGAATGTTTTCTCGAATCGCTGTTATCGTCTTCCCGTTCCCGCATTCTGAATCGCAATCATCCCGATTTGCTTTGGGTCGAACCGACTTATCTACATCAAGGTAAGCGACTGACCACGATCGAGGCAGAAGCCGCAGGAGTCAAGCGCAAAACGCCGCCAATGATTCGATTAGAGCAAATTCGAGAAGTCAGTCAATTTCTCAGCCGTCCGCCATTGGAAGCAGCACGATCGACAGTCGTGATCGAACAAGCGGAAACCATGCCTGAAGCCGCTGCTAATGCGTTACTCAAAACGTTAGAAGAACCTGGACGAGCAACAATCATTCTTTTAGCAACGAGCATTGAATCGGTTTTACCTACGATCGTGTCTCGCTGTCAGCGAATTCCGTTTGCGCGACTCGATGCGGAATCAATGGCGCAAGTTCTGAAAAATGTTGGACATGCAGAAATTCTCTCGAAACCACAGTTATTAGCTCTCGCTCAAGGTAGTCCGGGAGCCGCGATCGCACATCAGCAAACACTCGAATCGATCCCGCTCGAAGTTCTAGAATTGGTGATGCAACCGCCGAAATCATTGAGACAGGCACTCACGATCGCAAGAACGGTCACGAAATCGATCGATGGAGAAACGCAGCTTTGGTTAATCGATTATTTGCAGCAAGTGTACTGGACACAAAGCCAGAGTGCTCGATCGCTCCGATTGCTCGAAAAAGCGAAAGAACAGCTTCTAGCTTATGTTCAACCTCAATTAGTTTGGGAAGTGATGTGGATGGAGTTTTTGGCTCAACCACATTGAGAATCGAGGGCTACAAACTGTCTGAGCTTGCAGCGTCGATCGACAAATGACACGGTTTTGTGCGAGGTCGTTGGACTTGTGACAGCCCCCCAACGCGACGGCAGTAACAGCACTAAATCGCGTTGAACTTGCCGCCAGTAGACTTGAGGAAATCGCACATAATCATAGTCACAGTGGCGCATCACTCGTTCGATCCGGTGATATCGATTCAGTGACCAATCCCGTAAAATCTGCCAGGACGGATGCAAGTCCGGCGACAGAATGAACGGATACGCCCGTCGATGTAACTTTGGCAAATACTCGTAAATCCAGAATTCCATCATCGATCGATATCCCGGATTCTCGTAAGCTCTGAGTTCCAGAATTTCACCACGAGTCACCCCAAAGCGATCGAGCAATTCACTTGGTAAATAACAAATTCCTTGCTCGGCATCTTCGCGCAAATCTCGCAAAGTGTTGTAAAACTGATCCACAATTCCAAACGCGCCAACTAAATGCCAAGTTTGGGTTGACAAAAACGGCAAAACCTGGAAGAATGACGAAGCCAACTCGCGCAACATTATTTCATAGTCCTCGATCGTCTCAAGCACCAGATTCCTCTGGTTGTAGCGATCGAGCGAAACAAGGTAGCGCTCCCAAGCATCTTGGGACAGTTGACCGATCGAATCGGACTGAGCAAACCAGCGATCGTGCATCGATTCAAAGAGCGATCGATAAACTCCCGCAGGTTGGACTTTTCCAGTCGATCTTAACCAGCGCCATGCAGCGTAAAAATCTTGAAACTGCCCAGGTTGCCCATCCACCAATTCGCTTTCCGCTAATCGGTCTGCTAAGCGAATCCAGTGAATGCGTTCGATCCAGGCTTGGCGAATCTCAGGTTCTAGTTCCAAAACCCAAGCAGCATTATCTTCGTCCTTTAGGGCATCATCCGCAATGGCGGAATGAAGGGACGACCCAACCAACTCAGCGACAGACGTATTCATATCAACAGGTGAAGTTCGGACTAGCCACGGCACTCGCTAATTAGAATTCCCAGATTTTGATAGGATTAACGGGTGTGATGAAAGATCCGTTAAACCCATGAATAGAGTGAGCAGAATAAATGAGCGCAAATCCGCAGCCTCTAGGAATTACGGTTGTGAAGAGCGTGAGGAATAGATCCTTGTGAGAGCATTAGAACGGGGCAGAGAAGAAATTTAGAAAAATGATGTTCGATCGAAAACGATCTTTCATGCCAAGATGAACATCCCTGAATTGAAGCGCGATTGGACTACGCAATCTGCAAGTTGTTAAAAAAGACACTTTCTTTTAATTAAGTTTGAATGAACTAGCGATCATGTTACTCGCTTTTACAAAATTGGATTAACTTTTATTTCACTCGATGAAAAGGATAGACTAACCCCATGTCTTTATTCGATTGGTTCGCGAATCGCCGTAAGTCCGAAACGAAAGTTTCCCCTGCACAAGAACGTGAGATTGCAGATGGTCTCTGGAAAAAGTGCGAGATGTGCGGAGTGCTGACTTATACCAAAGATCTGCGATCGAATCAGATGGTTTGCTTAGAGTGTAACCATCACATGCGCGTCTTCAGTCCAGAGCGAATTCGACAACTAATCGATGCAGAGACTTGGGTCGCGATCGATGAACATATCCAGCCTGCTGATCCACTAAAATTCCGCGCCCGAAAATCCTACAGCGATTATCTCCGCGACACTCAAGAGAAAACCAAACTGACTGAAGCCGTCCAAACCGGAATCGGTCAACTCGACGGTTGCTCGGTTGCTCTAGGCGTGATGGACTTCCGCTTTATCGGTGGCAGTATGGGGTCGGTCGTCGGTGAAAAGTTAACCCGTCTGATTGAACGAGCTACTCAGCAGCGTCTTCCCGTTGTCATTGTCTGTGCATCCGGTGGCGCGAGAATGCAGGAAGGCATGTTGAGCCTGATGCAAATGGCGAAAATTTCTGGAGCGCTTCAACGCCACAGAGAAAGCCGACTGCTTTATATTCCGGTCTTAACGCATCCCACGACCGGAGGGGTAACGGCGAGTTTTGCCATGTTAGGCGACATTATCATCGCAGAACCGAAGGCGATGATTGCATTTGCCGGACGACGAGTGATCGAACAGAACTTGCGTCAGAAGCTCCCCGATGATTTCCAAACAGCGGAATATCTTTTGAATCATGGATTTGTCGATGCGATCGTTCCTCGTACCCAACTGAAGAAAACCCTCGCCCAGTTGATTCGCCTGCATCAGCCCGTGATTCCGTCCTCTCATGCAGTACAAATTCCAGGCATCAAAACATTTACTTCCGCCCCCGATTAAGCCCAATCCGAAAATTGGTGAAAGTATTGTCACAGCGGCATGATATTGGTATTAAAGAGGTCTATTCTCATCATCAGCAAAGCCGATTTGCCGATTGCCATTATCGATTGTTGTGTTGTGATGTCCGATTACTGAGCCACATTTAAGGAGAACCATGCTTAAAAGATTTCTTTGGCTTGCTGTTGCCACCGTCTTTTTTGCGTTTCAAGTGTTTGCACCGTCCGCGAACGCTGCTGAACTTGATGCTGCAACCCGTACGGTTGTAAAAGATGCCAATGGCGGAACCGTTACCCTTACGCCGAAGCAAGTGAAAGAAGGCAAACGCCTGTTTCAATACGCTTGTGCCCAGTGTCATGTGGGTGGCGTAACCAAAACCGATCCGAACGTTGGACTCGACCCTGAAGCGCTCTCGCTGGCAACTCCGAGACGCGATAACATTGATGCGCTGGTCGATTACATGAAAGACCCGACCAGCTACGACGGAACGACCTCGATCGCGGAAGTGCATCCGAGCCTCAAGAGCAAAGATACCTACCCCGCAATGCGAAACCTGACCGATCAAGATTTAACCGCGATCGCAGGACACATCCTCCTCCAGCCCAAAGTCGTTGGCGACAAATGGGGCGGCGGCAAAATCTACTACTAAACCCCTGTTAGGCTGACTCTTCTTATGTTGGTACAAGCTGTTCGATCGATTTTGATCTTCTGTGTTGCTTCTATCGTCTGGGGAGCAGTCAGCCTTCCTGCTTATGCGCGGGTTGACCCATATATTAGACAGTATTTACAAGTTTCTGACCCCGTTCCGGTCGTAATGAACGATCAAGGAGAAATGCGATCGTTCTCGTATGAGAACATGGTCGAAGGAAAAAACCTATTTGAATTACACTGTGCTTCCTGCCATGTCGGTGGCTCAACGCTGCCGAATCCTCCGGTTTCGCTGTCCTTAGAGGCACTAAGACAAGCGACTCCGCCACGGGACACGGTTGAGCAATTAGTGGCATTTATGCGGCATCCGATGAGTTACGACGGCAGCGAAGAGTCGTTACTCTGTCGGGAAGTTCCTGAATCTTGGTTATCGCAATCTGAAGTTGAGAATTTAGCGGGATTCATTTTACGCGCGGCTGAGAAAGCGAAGGGGTGGGGAAGCACGAATCTGTAGGGGCGGATTTCTGGGGCAAATTTTTAGTTTTACAAGCAGTCAAACTGAGTCCGACAGGCTGTAAAATACAGACATAATCTGAAGAACAAATTCGTTCCGAGAAATAACTATGAAATCGATCGCTTCTGCTATCCGGGGACTGTCCCTGGCTTTCTGTGCCGTTCTTCTCATGATGGGAAGCTTGTTCCTCTCTGCTGCGCCTGCTTCGGCAGATACCGTCAATGTGAAAATGGGCGGTGCTAAAGGTTTGGTGTTTGAACCCGCAGTCGTGACCGTCAAGCCTGGAGATACGATTCACTTCGATGTCGGTCAATTGCCTCCCCACAACGTGATTTTTGATGCTGCAAAGGTTCCGGGTGGAAACGCTGACTTAGCTGCAAGCCTGTCGCACAAAGCTTTAGAAGGTGCGAAAAAGTCCTTTGATGTCACGATTCCCGCAGATGCTCCTGCTGGCGAATACACCTACTACTGCTTGCCTCACCGGGGTGCGGGCATGGTCGGTAAAGTTGTCGTCGCAGGTTAATTTTGCGTCGTATTCTCCCCGATCTCCGTTCTACAATAGATAGAGAGTGCCGTTTACCCACATTGGCACAGGATTGGGGAGAATGAATCTGAATTGGCAACAGTCTTGGTTTCGATTTGCGATCGCACTCATTGGATGTGCGATCGCACTTTTTATGGGATCAATTTCTCCTGCCTGGGCAGAATCTCCCAACGGCGAACAGTTATTCAACTCGAATTGCTCCGCGTGTCATATTGGCGGCAATAACGTGATCATTTCTCATAAAACGCTGAGGAAAGAGGCGCTTGAGAAATATGAGATGAAGTCAATCGAGGCAATTCGACATCAGGTGATCAATGGGAAGAATGCGATGCCTGCGTTTGGGGAGCGATTGAGCGAGGAAGAGATTAATGCGATCGCAAATTATGTTTTGGGACAGGCTGAACTCGATTGGTCTACCAAAGTAGAATTGAGCGAATCTCAAGAAGTTCAGGCATTGGAAAGTAAGTCGTGAATTAAAGGCTAAACTATCAGGATTTCTGCTTTTCTAACGTTGATTACAGCGTTTATCGTGATTAAGAAATCCATTCCAAGGAGTCCCGCTGCGGGGCGATCGAGTCGGAAGATCTAGAGCCACCACGGAGAAATTTTCGATCGTACAGCCTAAGCAATTGAATTGAGGCACAATCGATTTCGGGGCACGAATCATTCCTCCGGCAGCAATGACGCTAACTTGCTGCCCAGGTTGCTGAAGATTACAGCCAAGTTCGGTTAAAACATCGGTGGGCAAGACTGTGAAACTTGATCCGGTATCAATGAGAAGTTGAATGATTCGTAATTCCTGCTGGTTTCCGACTGAAGCTCTAAGTAGCAGTAGATTGCCCCAACGAATTAAAGGATAGACCTTACGAGCTTTACGAGGTGCGGAACTATCGCTCATAAGATGTAAGCAACGTCCGATTGGGGTTCGCCAATGAACTCGATCGCAGCATCTCGCCCTCTTACCAGAGGAAGCGATCGGTAGATTTCTTCAACATCCGGTGAATGTGCAACGACTTCGCCTTCGAGAACTTGAAGGGTGTCTGGCTCGACTTGGGTGTAAGCAATTAGGAGTCACTCATCCGGGTATTGCTGTTTCATTTCCTCGTAGGTCAGAAGTTTTGCCATTCCTATTCTCCATCATTTGACTGAGGCTAGTTTCATGATAGTAGAGGAATTAAAACCATTTTCAATCCGATAAGTTTCTGAGTGCTTTCAGTTTTGCGTAGAAAGTAGATCGTAAAGAAGCGCGATTGCTGCATTATCGAGTTCCCCTTTCCCTTGAGCAATCAGCGCATCCATTAACGCGGTTACTTGACCACTTCCAAGCAGCGGAACTCCCACTTCTCGCCCAGTCTGCAACACAATATTCATATCTTTCCGATGCAAATCGATCTTAAATCCAGGCTGAAAACTGCTGTCTAAGATTCGTTGACCGTGAACTTCTAAAACTCGACTTTGAGCAAATCCACCCAGTAACGCCGATCGCACTTTTGCCGGATCAACGCCTGATTTCTTCGCCAGCGTTAACGCCTCTGCAACCGCTTGAGCAGTCATCGCCACAACAATTTGATTGCAGGCTTTAGTGACTTGTCCAGCTCCGGCTTCTCCGATGTGAACGATATTTTTTCCCATCGTTTGCAGGACGGGTAATGCTCGATCGAATGCTGATTTCTCTCCCCCAACCATGATTGATAACGTTCCTTGCTGTGCACCGATATCACCACCGGAAACTGGAGCGTCAAGCGATTGAATTTTGTGTTTTTGAAGTTCGGAATAGATTTTCTTGGAAGTGGCAGGCGCGATCGTAGACATATCGATGAATAACATTCCCGATCGCGCTCCTGATAAAACGCCGTTCTCGCCGAGTACAACCGACTCCACATCCGGAGAATCAGGCAGGCAAGTGATCACGATATCGGATTGTTCAGCGACTTGTTTTGCAGAGGTGGCGGGAGTTGCGCCTTGAGTCGTGAGAAACTCGATCGCGTTTGTTGATCGATTAAACACGGTCACACCATATCCAGCTTTTAACAAGTTCTGCACCATTGGCTTTCCCATGATGCCAAGTCCGATAAATCCGATATGTTCCATGTTGTTAAATATGTTGGTTTAAGCGTTCGTAAACGGTTGCTAGTGCGGTTTCATCTCCGACATTTCCAGGAAATAGAACGACGGGCAAATTCGGGAACTGAGGATGATCTTCTGCGGTTCTGACCATTGAAACCCCAGCTAAAACTTGTCCTAAAAGTCGAGCCGTTCTCAGGGATAATCCTTTACTCAAGGTATCGTTTGAAGTGATGCCGCCTTTGCTGATGAGAAAACCGATATCGGCTGGCAAGTGGCGCAGAATGTCCATTAACAAGGTCGAGACTGATTCACCAAAATTCAGGCGAGTTTGGGCATCGTCGAAGGTTAACTCTTGGCGGCTGGTATAAACGACCGGAGTTTTGCCAGCATTGTGAATTTCGTTGATTTGGTCGATCGCGCTTTTCAACAATTGATCGTGAGCATCATTCGATCGAGCAAGTCGCGCGACTTCGATTTCCACACCAACCGTTCCCGGAGCTTCGAGCAATTTCTGTAATTGTTCAGTCGTTTTCTTCACATGAGATCCGACGATTACTGCTCCAGGCTTGCCTTCCCGGACATATCGCGCCATTTCTGCTTGTGGAATCGGTTGCGCTCCTAAATTCGCGAGTGATGTTAGTAAACTTGCTGCACTCCGAAATAAAAAGCGTTTCCCTTCGGATGCCACAGTTAATACATCAGATGCAAATCGATCCATGTCCGATTGCGTTTCTGCATCAACTACGCAGCATTGATTATTTTGTAATTTTTCTAATCTTGATTGAATTCCCGATCGTAAATCTGCCAGCAAAAATCGCTCGACTTGATCAGCCCGAATTCGACCCTGTGTTTTCTCTTCCACATAATCCGGTAAATAACTGTGTCGATAGCCAAACACCGAATCTTTGGCAAATTCCGTCTCGTGAACCGGAGTATCAATACCGTTGACTTTCAGATAATGCACACTGTCGCGAGTTGTGCGTCCACCTTCAAAAAATGCAGGAACGAGGAAATGAGCGTCGAACGATCCGAGTTCTTCTGCGATCGCATCCGTTTCGATCGGGTAATGTCCTCGCAAAGTCGAATCCGATCGACTGACGACGAGGAAATCTTGAATTGATTCTTGCGCGATCGCGCTTTTCAAATTCCGACAAACTTCTTGAGTGACGGATTTTGCCGCTTCGGGAGTGAGCGATCGCGTATTGGTCAAAACAAAGAAAATGGAGGCGCGATCGCGCAATCCAATTCTCAAGGTTTCGACATCCCACTGCGTGAGCAGCAAGCAACTATGCACCGTTTGTGACCCGGTTGGATCATCATCAAGAACAATGATTTTCGGCTGCATCGTTTTTGCCTCTCTACGGTCTACAAAGCCCAATCTATCAGGAAACCGCGATCGAGTTAGAGAGGCTTCGACAAAAAAATCTCCAATTTCTCGAAGAAACTGGAGACGATCATTGCATCGATCATTCGACTATTTGCGGATATCTTTTGCCATCTTGCGGAACATATCCATATCAGTCGCAGCTTTTCGACGTTGAGCCGCAGCATCTTCGACCGGAGCGGACTGAGCGGATTCCGATTCAGGTTTTGGAACCACAATCTCAACTTTCGCTTGACCTGGAACCACTCGACCCATCGCTGAAAGTTCTTGGATATATTCCTTTGAATCCGGGCTGTCTAGTGTTTTGGGGAACGTACGGCGAATCTTTTTGGACGCTTTCATATACTCCAAATTGCCGTAGGTTTGCGCCTCACTCGATTCCAAGAAGAAAGCAGAACTTTCTCTGGATGGACGAGCGGCTTTTTCTTTCTTCGGGCGCTCTACTTTCTCTTGTTTTGGAGGTTCGACAGGAGCGGGCTTAGCTGCTTCGTCGGTTGCCTTCTTTGAAAATAGTCCTCGGATGAATCCGGTCATAGGTCTCCTAACCGCTGAGCGTCGTATTAATCTTAATGATGTTAAATTTTATCAAATTTATGAGTCTTACAGTGTTGTTTTGACAGCACTTTTAATTGTTAGGAGAAGTTGAGATATTCTGCGATCGCAAAGAAAGTTTGTCACAATGAAGACAGGCGCAGTCTCTTAGGAATCTCAACAAAACTTAGAATGCGCCTCGGTCTCCGAATTCTTCCGATCGAATGATATCCAGAGACCGAGGTTTTCTGGAATCACCTTCTGTACGTTTGAAGTTATTAATACAACTGTTACTTCACCTTGTTGATAGACCCGCTCCACTCATTTCTGGAGGTTACTTTATATGTTTGCAAAAGTTGGAATCACCCTTGCTTGTCTCGCGACCGTTTCATTCGCAGCACCCCTTCGCGCCGAAAATCCGCAGCACGTTCAACGACTGATCACCACAGGCGAATGTTCCGGGTGTAACCTCGCGGGTGCAAACTTGAAAGGAATTCACGTTTTGGGAGCAGATTTGCGGAACGCGAACCTAGAAGGCGCAAATCTGACCGGAGCTAACTTAGAAGGATCAGATTTGACAGGCGCGAATTTAACCAACGCGAATCTAACCACAGCTTATCTGACAAATGCAACGCTTGATCAAGCAAACCTAACTAACGCGAATTTATCAGGCGCTAGTTTGATTAATGCACAAACCTTGGGTGCAATTCTTGATGGCATTAACATTCAAAACGCTGAAGTCTATGGTAGTGGAATTGCGGCAGGTGGCGACGATCGCTAACCACCCCAAACTCGCTCCAATACCATTTGCGGCGTGATATCTGCCATTTTTCCGGTCGGAGATTTGATCGCCGCAATACGATCGCTCTTAGGTACGAGTTTTTCTGGATCAGTTGCTCCAAAGAGTGCCAGCGTGAACGTCTGAGCTGCAATCGCAACGTGCATCGGGGCGCTATCGGTACAGAGCATCAAGCTTGCACCTGCAACCATCGAAACTAATTGCCCAATGTTTTCGGGTGCAGTGACTTTAATTCCGGGAGATAGCGCGAGAATTTCAGCCACGATCGCATCATCTTCCTCGCCTTTGATCAGCACGATCGGTAAGTCAGGCTGTTTCTGCTGAAAGTCCTGAATAATTTTTTGCCAGTTTTCGGCTGGATAAATCTTATCAATTCCTTTTCGTTGCGACAGTTGACTTGCGCCTGGATGAATTAGAACATAGCGACCGTCTTGAAGTCCGAGCCGTTTCCGTTCAGCGTCTGACCATTCGAGATCCTTAGCTGGAACACTGATTGCAATTTCGGGAAGCGGTCGATCGATGCCTAATCCCTTCAGCAGGTCGTGGTACATCGCGGCTGCGTACTGATCGGAATTCAGCGGAACGGTTTTCGTGAAGAAGGTTTCAGCCGCTGCACCACTCGCGTATCCGATTCGAGTATCGATCCCGCTCAGCCAGAGAAGGAACCCAATTCCCCAGCGTTGACCGAGTGAGAGCGCAATATCGTATTCTCGATCGCGCAAAATTCCCAGCAAATTACTCCAATCTGACAGGCTATTACTGCCTTTGAAATCGAACAAAATCGTATCGCTGACTGATTTAGAAATCCGATACGCTCCCTTTGCTCTTGGCTCAACCACCACATCGATTTGGGCTTCGGGGTAAGTGGCTTTTAGATCATCGAGGGTGGGAAAGAATAGGATCTGATCGCCAATTCCACCAGGAACAAGGGCAAGAATTCTCATAAGACTTAAATATTATGTCGCTGCAATTCCGCCCTTATTTTAGAGGAAGAAATCCGTCAAAGAAACCGCGCAGCGATGAGAAATTCCGTTTTATGGTGCGATTTTCATCAGAGAGTCACCTGCAAATGAAAAAACCCCCACGTAAATCATCTCACTGGGGGCTAATTCAAATCACAAACGATCTAACCGACTGCGGTTGCAGATAAAGCCGCTTCCTTCAACAGAGCCGCCTTATCGGTCTGTTCCCAAGGCAGTTCCAGATCGGGACGACCAAAGTGTCCATAAGCTGCCACATCTTGATAGAAGCGACCGCCACGATCGCCCGGAAGCGTCCGCAGTCCAAAGGTTTGAATGATCCCCGCTGGGCGCAGTTCAAAATGATTCTGCACTAATTCCAGCAAGGTTTCATCGCTGACCTTTCCAGTTCCGAAGGTTTCGATCATGATGCTCACCGGACGAGCAACCCCGATCGCATAACTCAACTGCACTTCACATTTGTCCGCCAATCCCGCTGCCACAATGTTTTTCGCAGCATATCGAGCGGCATACGCAGCACTACGATCGACTTTTGTGGGATCTTTTCCAGAGAACGCGCCGCCACCGTGACGAGAATATCCACCGTAGGTATCGACGATGATTTTCCGCCCGGTCAGACCCGAATCTCCTTGAGGTCCACCGATCACAAATTTTCCGGTTGGGTTGACCAAGAAACGAGTTTCGCTATCGGGTTTAATGTCGATATCCGAGAAGCAAGGTTCGACAACCAATTTCCAAAGATCTTCTTTGATCTTGGCTTGGATTTCAGCATCATCGGTGATATCTCCGATCGTTGCGGTGTGCTGGGTCGAAACGAGAATCGTATCGATTCCAACGGGTCGATCGTCTTCGTAGAGGACGGTGACTTGCGTTTTGCCATCAGGACGTAGATAGGACAGTTGACCTGTCTTACGGACTGCGGCGAGTTTACGAGAAATGCGGTGAGCCAAACAGATTGGCAAGGGCATGAATTCGGGAGTTTCGTTGCAGGCGAATCCGAACATAATGCCTTGGTCGCCAGCCCCGATCGCATCGAGGGCTTCAGAGCTAAGATGTTCGCGGCTTTCTTGAGCGGTATCAACGCCTTGAGCGATGTCCGGGGATTGTTCATCAAGCGCGATCATCACAGCACAGCTATTCGAGCTAAATCCGTTTTCAGCTCCGGTGTAGCCAATTTCAGCAATCTTTTTGCGAGCGAGATCGATATAGTTGACGTTTGCTTTCGTGGTGATCTCACCTGTAATGAGAACCAGTCCAGTGTTTACAACTACTTCTGCCGCCACCCGACTTTTCGGATCTTGGCTCAAAATTGCGTCGAGAATCGTATCCGAAATCTGATCACAAATCTTGTCTGGGTGTCCTTCAGTCACGGACTCAGACGTAAAAAAGTAACGACGGGACAAGGGCTATCTCCTTTAATCTCGTGAACGACCTGTAATAGTTACAGTTGCCGGAATTATATCACTCGGCTTTAGATGGCAACCTGAACAGCAAACGGAGATACATCTAAAGGATGATCTATTTCCTCTTCCTGTCAGATTGAAAGTCGAGAGACGTTGTGCTAATCTACGTGCGGCATCCTAGCAATCTTACGGAGACGGCGACTATTTTTTGAGTTACATCTTCATTAAGTCTTTATCGAATCAGCGTGATTCTTTGGTTTTATCCTATTCTTCCGGATCGTTGAGTTGATCACCCAGCAAGCGATCGAATTCCGTTTTCACGAGCTGATAACACTCACAAGACGCATTTTCGAGTCCTTGTCGATCGAGAATCCGAATTCGTCCCCGACTATACGTAATCAATCCCGCTTTTTGTAGAATCGCCGCCACAACACTCACACTGGCACGCCGCACGCCGAGCATTTGAGACAGCAATTCTTGAGTGAGAAAGAATTCGTCGTTGGGAACGCGATCGTGGCACATCAATAGCCATCGACAGCAGCGCTCTTCCACCGAATGCAGCCGATTGCAGGCGACCGTTTGTGACAGTTGGCTAATTAGCGCTTGGGTATACCGTAAAAGCAATTGATAAAGCTGAGTTCCCGGTGTCACCTCTCGACGAAAGGCATCTACTCTCATCCGCATTCCATCGCCTGCCACTTGAGCAATCACTTGCAAAGACACTTGCTCGATTCCCAGCAAAACGTGAATTCCTGCCATGCCTTCATTACCGAGTGTTGCTGCCTCGACGGTTTCGCCTTCTTCGGTAATCGTCACCATCGAAATCACACCATGATTGAGAAAATACACAAAATCCACAGGCTGATATGGCTCATACAAGACTGACTTGAATGGCAGGGTAACGAACTCCAAATGCGGCGCTAATCGATCGTACTCTTCCTGAGATAGAGCGCGGAGGAGCTTATTTTGAGTAGGACGAGGACGATTTTGAGGCATGAAAGCCGACTAGACCAGGTGACACAAACCCACTCAGACCGCAATCTGAATGCGGTCTCTAAGGTATAAGCCTTGTGTATCTGTTGTCTGTCCCTTACCGTACATAGGGTCTAGCGCGATTCGTCAAAGGGACGATCGAACTGCGATCGTAAGATTTGATAACAATCACACGCCGCAGATTCCAAGCCAAATCGATCTAAAATCGTAACTCGTCCACGCTGATGATCAATCAGTCCAGCCCGCTCTAAAGTGCCAATAATTTCGCTAATGCGATCGCGCCTCACTCCCACCATTCGAGCTAAGAGATCCTGCGTCAGAAAAAGATCCGGAGTTCCGACCCGATCTTGCAACAGAAGCAGCAAATAGCAGCAGCGCTCCTGAGTCGCATGAAGTTGGGTGCAAGTGAGATTTTGAGCAATCTGATTCATCAACGTCTGAACATACCGCAGCAAGAGAGATTGCAGCGATCGGTTCACGTTGAGTTCAGATTGCAGGACTTTGGCGGGGATGCGGAGGGCTGTTCCGGGAATTTGCACGATCGCTCTCATCGGAATGCGATCGGTTCCCAGAATTAACGGCACTCCGATCATACCTTCGTTGCCGACGAGAGCCGTTTCGACTTCTCGACCGCCTTCCATGAGGTTTAGATGTGCGATGACTGCGGTGGTGGGGAAATAAGCAGACTCGATCGGCTGATTCGGTTCATATAAAACTTGTCCGGTGGATAGGGTAACGGGTTCTAAAATCGGGGTCAGACGCTCGTAATCGTCTGAAGGAAGAACGGTTAGGAGATGATTATTGGGCGGAGACATGGCGTGCAGGAGCCACCGCAGACTGGTTGCCTGGTGAGAACGAGAAGCAACAGAATCGGTGAAATCTCTGGTCATGGGTGAATGTCCAACAAGAGACGATCGAACGGTCGCCCAGATAAAAGATCTGAGAATCAGAGCGTTTTTTGCCTGTTGTTAACTAGAAATGAAATCGTTGATACTGCCCGTCATCGTATCGCATCCCTTTCCCCAAACGCTCTACAGATCGACAGAGTTAAAATACCTAGTGCGATCGAGTCCCCTCTTTCTTTAGGTAGTGATTGAGACCATCATCAGGCAGATTGCGGAATGACCTCAGCAATGGTGCGATAGAGAAGATCTAGATCGATCGGTTTGGGTAAATGTCGCTGAAAGCCCGCAGCGTAGGCTTCTTTGCGTTCATCATCGGTCGCGGAACCCGTCACTGCGATTGCGGGAATTGTAATGGATTGCGATCGCAAGGTTTGCAAGAAAGTAAACCCGTCCGCATCCGGCATCCGAATATCACTGATCAATAAATCGGGTTGCCAATTGGATAATGCTTTAAATGCAGAGTGAACGCTCTCAACAGCAACGATCTCTGCTCCTTCTGATTCGAGTGCAACAATCATCATTTCTCGCGAATCTGGTTCGTCTTCGACCAGCAAAATTCGCAAGCCTTGTAGGGGCAGAGTCTTCATTTAACCTTCCAGAGCAACTCAGGTAAACTCACGACAGAGAAAGAGTCAAAGTCCACATGGAGTAAACACTCTTCCTGTTATCCGCTAAAACCCTAGCGATTTAGGTGAACAATTGTCTGTACGGTTTCGTACACAAATTTGAAGAGTCTATCCATAGACAGATGGAAGGGTAAAATATATCACTATGGAATTGCAACAATTACAACGGTAATGTTGTCCCGTCCGCCTCGATCTTTTGCCGCATTAATTAAAGCGGTCGCTGCTTTCTCACAAGCTCGGATTGTTTTTAGATGATTCGCGATGATTTGATCGGAGAGTTCTTCAGTCAGTCCATCGCTACACAGGAGTAGGCGATCGCCCGATTGAACCGAGAGCGATCGTATTTCCACTCGCTCGACATCCGGTCGTCCTAAACATTGGGCTAGAACGTGCCGCATCGGATGAACACGCGCCTGATCTGGAGTAATTTCACCCAGTCTCATCGCACGAGCCACCCAAGTATGATCCTCAGTAATTTGTTCTAATTTGGCTCCCCGCAAGCGGTAGAGTCTCGAATCACCAATGTGGGTGTAGAGCGGTTGTTCATCTCGAAAAATCACAACGACCGCAGTAGTTCCCATATCTGCTCTTTCGGGGTGGAGTCGCTGATCTTTTAGGATGGCTTGATTCGCTTCTAGAACGGCTTGCTGCAATAGCGTTTCCGAATCGATATCGGTGTCCCACTGCTGTGTGAGAAAGGCTTGCATTGTGTCGATCGCGATGCGGCTGGCTTCCTGTCCGCCTGCATGTCCGCCCATGCCGTCCGCGACAATAAAAAATCGCTCATCAGCATCGACCGCATAAGCATCTTGGTTAACCGATCGGATCAATCCCGTATCAGTCATCCCGGCAGTAAAGAAGCGTTTCATGAGAGTTCAGCGAATCGGGTAGACAGCATCAAAGCCGAAGTAAATCTGCTCTGAATTCAATTATTCACACCTCACTCGAAATCACACCAGGATTTAAGGCATTCGATCGTATCGATCGAGCTTCATCATCAATCGAATCAGAGCGATTCCACTCACTACAGCGGCAACGGCAACGATTCCGGCAACCCAATAAAGTTGATTGACGAGCAAAATTGTCGAGGAAACGGTAAAGGCACAAGTTAACAGCGTATAGTTCGTGCCCATATTCACGCCGCTCATTTTGCGGAGAATGCGATCGGTTTCGGTCGATCGAACTCTCACCCGCAAATCGCCCCGCTCTAGTTTGTCGAGCGTATCTTCAATTCGGCGCGGCAGTCCAAAGGCAGTACTACTCACTTGAGCAGCTTGGCGACTCAATTCGTTCAACAGTCCGCCATCCGGGGAATTTCCATTCGTCATAAGCTGCATTGCAAACGGTTTTGCAACCTCCATAAAGTTAAACTCTGGGTCTAGCCCTTTGCCGACTCCTTCTAAAGTCGAGAATGCCCGCATCACAAAAGTGAATGTGGCAGGAAATCGGAACGGTTGATCATACGCGACTTCGTACAGATCGTCACTAATTGCGCTCACCGATTGATCTTCAAAGGGTTTGTCCATGAAGTTGTCGAGCATGAACTGAACCGATCGACGAACGGGTCCCATATCATCGGTCGGAGCCAGTGCACCGAGATCGATCAGCGATTTAACAACGCGATCGCCATCTTTCTGAGCAATGCCAAAAAACGTGTCGAGCAATCGATCGCGCGTGATGGGTTTGATTTGTCCCATCATGCCGAAATCGTAAAAGATCAATGCTCCATCTGGACTAACGGCGATATTTCCTGGATGTGGATCGGCGTGAAAAAATCCGTCATCGAGAAGCTGGTGTAGATAGGCTCTCGCTCCAAGTTGGGCGAGAAGTTTACGATCGAGTCCCGCCGCTTCCAAAGCTTCATAGTGACTGATCTTAATTCCCGGCATATATTCCAGGGTTAGAACGCGCGGAGAAGCATATCGCCAGTAAACTCTCGGAACGTGAACCCAATCATATTCTCGGAAGTTGCGTCGAAACGTATCCGCGTTCCGTCCTTCGTTCAGATAGTCAATTTCTTCCCACAGAATCCTACAGCACTCTTCGTAGATGCCAATCCAGTCGCGACCTTTGCCCCATTCTGGATGACTTTGGAAATAGCGTGTAATCCCTTTGAGAATCTGTAAATCGATTTCAAAGAGTTGCTTCAGTGCGGGACGTTGCACTTTAACCACAACTTCTTCACCAGAGTGCAACTGAGCGCGGTGAACTTGTCCGAGACTGGCAGCCGCGAGAGGAATCGGATCGAAACTGCGATAGAGTTCTTCGATCGACTTTCCTAAATCCTGATGGATAATGTGAGCGACCTGCTCATAACTAAAAGCAGGTACTCGGTCTTGCAGTTTCGTTAATTCTTCGACAAACTCACTCGCAAAGAGATCTGCCCGCGTCGAGAATAATTGCCCCAACTTAATGAAAGTCGGACCCAAATCGAGCAGGGTTTCTCGAATCCAAATCGCGAGCGATCGACGACGGGCAGCTTTTTTCGCGTCGCTGATTCCACCTTTGTAGCTCCAGGACTTGTTATAAAGCCATCGCGCCCCCATCAATTTCAGCACGAACGACCAAATATCATAAAATCGTCGATTGCGCGAATACTTTTCCCGATTCCAGCGATACGATTTCGACGAATACAGAGTTTCTGGAGCTTTCCGCCGTCGCGAAACGGTTCGGGGCGCTCCATTCAACTCAGGTTCTGATGAATTTGGATGCTCAGAAGGGGGCAAGGGTGTCACCTGTTCGGGGTCGTTCACGGAGTCAGAGCGATTTGGCTCGATCGAGGATGCCGCAGGGCTGGAGTCATTGGAAGAAACAGACACGCGATTTCTCAACTAACACTGAAGATTAAAACTCAAAATAAAAAGAACTATTGGCTCGATCGCAGTCGATAGCGCTGAAGCTCCGATCGCAATTGAGCAATTTCCGCTCTCAGGTCATCGATCGTAGCCTGCAAATCTTCGCCTGTCTGTAAGTCTAAAGGCACGATTGTGGTCGTGGTCGCTGCGGTTTGGGTTTGATTTGCGATCGCGGCTTCGCGCTGCGCCCGTTCCATCACTTCTTCGACAAACTGCCGCAGATTTTCCCGCTGTTCCGCATCAAACTTGCCTAATTCGCTGAGAGCGTCGGTCACTCCAGCTTCGAGCTTTTCGTATGCAATTTCAGCGATCGCTCGTCCGACAAAGAAAGCATGAACTAATGGAGTACTCATAAAATTTCCCGATTGCGCTGCCTGAATTATAGCGTGAGCCGCCGAGAGGACAAGTCAGACGCAAATGATCTTAGGGAGTTGAAACGGGTGGAGTCGGTTCGATCTCGCGAGTACTGGGTCTGACGGGAGCAGGCGTGATCGGAGCGGGAACAGGTTCAGGGCTTGTAATCGGAGGGGCGACGGGTTCAGAAGGTGCGATCGATTCGGGAGCAGGTTCGATCGGAGGTTCAACTGCTGGAGCAGGTTTTACAGGTTGAATCGGCTCAACGGGTTCAAGGATTTGACGGCGACGAGGACGGGTGTATTCAGGGATCGGTTCTTCGATTTTGGGCGGAACGTATTTCGGTTGGGCGACTTCTGGATCAGCAAATTTTTGAGTTGCTTTGTCGGTTGTTGCCGTCCCTGATTCTAATGGCACATCGCCTAAAGTGTTGTCGCTGGGACTGAGTGTGCCTTTCCATTCTTTTTCTGAGAAGGTTTGAATCGGCTGAAGAATGGTTGTGCCAGAAGTTTTGGCAGCACTCAGACGAAGCGCAAGTCCGAATCCAACTCCGATCGCACTAGCGGTCGCGATCGTTAACATCAAGACTTTCGGAATTCGAGGACGCGGAGAAACGATCGCCATTTGTGCGGGAGGGGTCGAGAGTTTTGGAACAGGGGCGGGTGGATTTGTCGATCGACCGTTCTGGCTAACGGGAATCGGTGCAAGACTAGGTTCGACCGATGTCGATCGACCGTTCTGGGAAGATAGGGGACTGGGTTCGACCGATGACGATCGACCGTTCTGAGGAGGGGCGGGAGCGGGCGGAATACTCTGAACGATGTTATTGGCTGCCATTAGTGGCAGCGTTGTGTTCGGTAAGAGTCGCAACCAATCATCGACGGTTTGGAGTTGCCATTGTGGGTCGCGGGTTAGTCCTCGGAAAATGGCTTGTTTCGTCGCGGGACTCCAAGGATATTGCTCGAACGAAAGGGAACCGTCAGGGGCTTGTCCGGTTAAGAGAAAATAGAGCGTTGCAGCGAGGGAATAAAGATCGATCGAGAATCGATTCTCTGGATTCCAATTCGGATCGGGGGGCAGAAACGGATTTTTTTCAACTGGATTCGCGATCGCAACATCGTGAGCAAATCCGAATCCGACGAGAATTCCGAGATTGGTTCCTTGACGACGCACGATCGTTTCGGGTCGGATGTTGCGGTGAATCAGTCCGTTTCGGTGGGCGACACTCAAGGCTGAAGCAACTTGCCGCATGTAGTGAATAGCTTCGGCTTCAGTGAGATTTGGAGCATTGCGGGTGGAAATGCGATCGAATAAGGTCTGTCCTGGAATGTAGTCCATCACCAGAAACGGCAGTCCGTCTTCTTGGAAAAAGTCGAGGACGCGAACAATGCTCGGATGCTGACAGCGGGCGAGGAGGCGCGTTTCTTCGGTGAAGCGGGTTTTGAGTTGGGGAAAGCTTTGGGTGATTTGGAGCGAGGGATCGATCGTTTTAATCACGATCAGTTGCTGAAGTAGCGTTTGAGTTGCAAGATAGGTCGCCCCCAAGCTTTCGTGCCCTAAGACTTGATTCAGTTGGTATTTTCCGTTCTGAAGGGTCGCACCCATCCGTAATTTCATGCTGCAAACTCCCACGCACAATTCCAGATTATGCTAACCCCTTCGCGGCAATTTCCCAAGATTCCGGAATAGGTTTGATTGAGGAGAAAATTTGTTCTGGAGTGGTTGGAAGCGTGGTAGCTTCGCTTCCCGGAGGATTCGCAGCCTCATGAACAATGGCGGAATTTCCTAGTCATGAGATAGGATCTGCCCAATTTTCGTAGCTTAGACCAACAATGTTTTGGAAGTGACGGACATTGGCGGTGATTAGCAGACAATCATGCTCGATCGCAGAAGCGGCAATTAAAAGATCCATGGGAGCGATAAGTAATCCTCTAGTTCTTAGGTCTAGGTAGATATCGCTGGCAATGTCCATCGTATCAAGCGTGAGGAGTAAAATTTCACTTTCCTGCGCGAGTTCTTGAAAGCGAGTGAGCAGGTTTCGAGCATCTCGATAGCGTAATCCTCCTTTCATCTCGTAGTAGGTGAGCAGTGAGAAGGTAAGGTGATCGTAGAACTGATTGTACTGTCTCAGCTTTTCGATCACTGAAGCGTTTCCTCGAAAAAAGTAAGACAAGATGTTGGTGTCTAAAAGTGCTTTTCTCACAGGTCAATCTGCCGATGTAGATCACGATCGCGATTGAGTTCTATCTCTGCTTCTAGGTCTTGGAGTAATGCGGCTTCGGTTGCTGCAATGTCCGCAAAGCGCATGAAAGATTGAGCTTTGTCTGAATGAGGGGCGGGTGCGAACCCTGCGGGAAGCGAAGCTACCGGGGAAATGCTAATTTCGACTTCTTGTCCCTGAAATTGGGCTAATCCGACCAGTTGTATCGAATCGCTAAGAATTGTTTTCCGAATTTTGAGGGTTCCCATTGAGTTTAGGTCGAGCGGTTTGTGTCTATTTTGCACAGGTTAACGAATGAAATTCAACGATCGAGCTTTGAAATGAAAAGTTGTTAGTCAGAGATTGCGAATTGACGACTTTAGTGCGATCGCTCTTCTCAAAAGCGCGATCGTTCTCGTTTGAAGTGCGGAGAGAATCTATCGCTTGTGAATGTTTTAGAGGCGATCGTATTCTTCAGGTTCTACATCTGGGACTTTCTCTAGGAGTTTTTGCACGGATTCCCAACTTCCTCGGCTGGCGCGGTCTTGTAAAGCGTTCGGGTTTGACCGAGCTAGGATTTGTGCTGAGAGCGCGATCTCAACGAGTTGATCGATCGAGAGATTTTCTTGAGCGGCGAGGGCTTCAACTTGCTTGTAGAGGGCATCGGGGACTTGTGCGATGAGTTTAATCATGGGGGAGTTCTCCGACGAGTTGCAAGAAGGCTCTAGGGGTGAGCAGTTGGATGCCGAATTGGGTGACTTGCACGAGATCTTTTTGATTGTAGATGTCTTCCACTTCGGGAGAGTGCAGCAAGAGTTTTCCTTGCACGACGTTTAAGTTCTCATCAAGCTCGGTATAGGCGATCAAGAGCCATTCATCTCGAATTTGCTGTTTGATTTTTTCAAAGGTCATGATTTTTGACATTTTGAAATCCTCCCGCGATCGAAGGGCAGCTTGTCTCAACGATGGAGAAGCGATCGATAGACCTAAAAATTAAGGGACTTGGATGAATCCCATTCCAACTTGCAGAAAATGATCGTCTTGAGTGAGGACTGAGAGAAGTCCTTGCTCCTGCATAATCACCATTGAGGTTAAATCTGTAAAAGAAATCGGGGTTTTATCTTGAAATCGTTGTCTGAGTTGCCAAGCTTGAACAAAATGCTGCGAAGTCACTGGATGGATCTGAAGATGTCCTTGTGCTGCTGATGCAAAAATTCCTTCGACAAATTGGGTTGCTGCTGAAAATCGCTCTCGTCGAAATAGCAAGCTAATCAATTCATCTAAAACGTAGTCGCTGGTATGAATGGGTGTCTGATTTTGGCGGAGTTGCTGGTAGAGTGATCTGACGGCTTGATGATGATCGTCTGCACGATGCCCCAATGCTAACCAACCCCAAGTATCTACAAAAATTTCAGGGGTGTTTTGCATTTTGGGGGATTAGGATTGCGAATGATCGTAGAGTTCTGATTCGATCGCTGTGGCGGATAGGGGGTCACTGGTGAGGATTCCGGCGATCGCGAGTAAGGGGTCTTCGGATGGGTCTGTTGGCGGAAAAGTTGATTTGATTGGTTTGATCTGATCGACGAAATGCAGCACTTCTCGAAGTTTTGGTTCTGGGAGAGCGCTGAGCTTTGTCAAAATTTCTTCAATTAGAGCTTCCATGTGGGGGTTGCTTCTCAGTGCTTTTATTTTAACAGGCTAAGCGGGTTGCACGGATGTAATGGATTGAGACAATGGCTTGTTCTCTGTTGCGATCGTTCTTCTCAAAACCGCGATCGTTTTCGTTTGAACTGCGATCGCTCCTATTTGATAGCCAATCCGCTCATCCTGAATCTCGCACTTCTCCCATTATTTGCTGCACCCCGTCTAACCAACTTTGTGCATCAACCGTCGTAGGATGCTGATTTTCCAATCGTTGCTGCAACACGGCGACAGCTTGTATCAGTAATGGCTCTGCTTGGGCGAATCGTCCTTGCTTTGCGTAAAGTGCCGCTAAACTCCAAAGACTGATTGCTGTATCGGGATGCTGTTCGCCGAGAAGCGATCATCTCAATTCCAAAACTTGCTGGTAGAGCGGTTCTGCTTCCTCGTATCGTCCTTGGAAAACGTAGAGTAATGCCAAGTTGTTTAAGCTCGTTGCCACAGCAGGATGATTCTCTCCGAGGAGCGATCGCGCTAATTTCATGAATAAAGCTATGAGAGAATGATTGCGGTGCAAATTGGGTGAGTGAATGGAATTTGATGCTTTGATCGCTGCGATTGTTGGCGATCGGGTTGTGACAACGCGCCATAGTCTGAGCGAAGCTGCGGCGGATGATTTGAGCTTAGGTGAAATTTTGCTCTCAGTTGTGGAGTCGGGTGAGGTGATTGAGGAATATCTGGATGCCTATCCAACTCCAGCTTGTCTTGTTTTAGGATTTAATACGGTCGGAGATCCAATTCACTCGGTCTGGAGCTACGATCAGGTCAGGCAAACAGCAAAACTGGTTACAGTGTATCGTCCCGCTCCGAATCGTTGGATTAGTTGGAGGCTCAGAAGATGAGTTTGACGGAATTACAGGCATGGGCACAGGCGCAAATTGCGAATACGGCAGAACCGCAAGTTAGACCTGATATTGGAGTGACGGTTTTGCAGTTGGTTGATGAGATGGAACAGCTACGCGAACAGGTTCAAGAACTAGAGGCGAGACTTGCGATCGCATCTCAGCAGGCTTTTTAAGCAGGGTTGTTTCTCCTCGAATTCTTTAGGAAACGTGGTTTGCGAGAACGGACTTGAAGGAAGGGTGGGATTGCTGAGGACATTCGATCGCTCTTCTCAAAACTGCGATCGCCCCGGTTCGATAGTCAATCTGCTCATCCTGAATCCCGCACATCTTCTATGTTTTGCTGTACACCGTCTAATCAACTTTGTGCATTGACTATATCAGGATGCGGATTTCTCAACGTTGCAGCGATCTCAGCATGTCTTTCAGGTTGGCTTGAGAAGCCGAATGAATCCAGCCTGTTCAAAGTGATGATCATTTGTTAGGGCATAGCTAATGTTTTGCTGCTGCATGATGATAAAGCTAGAGCAGTCAACTAAGCTCCATGCTTTATCTGGGCGAGATTCCCATAACTTCCAAGCTTCGGCATCTAGCTCTGAAGTGATATGTAAAATTTCAACCGTAGGGGAGGCTTTCAGGCTTTGAAGAAATGAGATCGCTTGAAGTCGAGGAATTTTTAGTGGACTCTCCAATAGTGCAGCTAATTCGGCTAGAACATAGTTGCTTGTGGTTAGCTGAGTAGGAGACTGTTTGGCACTGCGATACCAATTTGCGGCGAGGGTATGGTAAGGCTGACTGACATCGATCAGATTTCCCCATCCTGATGTATCGACGAATATCTTCGACATCATGATTTGTCATGAGTTTCTAAAAGCGACGCGCTCAGATATTCATCGTGGCGGTTTGTCCAGTCGGGGATGTCGGTTTTGAAGGCTCCAATGAAGGCATCAAGCGGATCGGAAGCTTGGCTTTGATGTTGGTTGACGATCCATTGAAGGACGATCGCTTCAGGAGATTGTCCTGAGCGTTCGGCGGTTTGAAGCAGGGTCTGATAAACTTCGTCGGGAAGTTCGATCGAGAGGGTTTTAGACATTGGCAAGACCTGAATGGGATCGCTTTACTCTGAGTTTATTTGGTTTTGTTGGATGCGATCGTATCATCAGTTTCTAGTCCTGCAATTCATGCGATCGCTCTTCTCAAAAGCGCGATCGTTCTCGTTTGAAGTGCGATCGCTCTAGCTTAAAGTGAGATCGCTAACTTGACCAAGACGATCGCTCTCTACGATTCTTCATTCTGCAATTGTTGGAGAATTAATCGTATTATCGGATCATCCGAGAGTTCAGAGGTGCGATCCGTTTGGAGAAAGTTCTCAGAGGTTGCTTGCGTTGCTTTGAAAGACGAAACAATAGATTTGAGGCATAGTGCATAGTTTTCTCGAATGGTGATGCTAGTTGGGTGGGCGACTCCTAAAGTGCGTTCGCTAATTTCTAACGCTTTGACAAACAGGGGTTCTGCTTCTTTGTATCGTCCTTGGGATTCGTAGAGTGCTGCCAAGTTGTTCAAGCTCATTGCGACATGAGGATGACTCTCTCCCAGAAGCGATCGATATAATTCCAAGGCTTGCTGGTAGAGCGGTTCTGCTTCTTTGTATCGTCCTTGGGAACGGTAGAGTTCTGCCAAGTTGTTCAAGCTCATTGCGACATCAGGATGACTCTCTCCCAGAAGCGATCGATATAATTCCAAAGCTTGCTGATAGAGCGGTTCTGCTTCTTTGTATCGTCCTTGGGAACGGTAGAGTTCTGCCAAGTTGTTCAAGCTCATTGCGACA
>ERZ1066124.218-NODE-218-length-52472-cov-26.665185_pt1 | contig 52472 bp, 45 predicted proteins | sample MGYA00382771_ERZ1066124 | MGnify/ENA primary metagenome ERZ1066124 (study PRJEB33369, sample SAMEA5778354) | biofilm metagenome | biome: Industrial cooling water; feature: Water cooling tower basin; material: Biofilm | place: United Arab Emirates | collected... | reverse complement strand
CCCCCTTCAAAAGGGGGGAACCGGATTCAAAGTCCCCCTTGTGAAGGGGGATTTAGGGGGATCTAAAATGCTTGACTTCATAACTAGCAACTTGAGTTAGTATAGAAAAAAAAAGTGCAAAACTAGATTACCGATCGTAAATGGTCATAAAAACGGTTAACTGTTTTCCGGTTACTATTCAACGGTTTTCAATTCTTTTAAATCACTGTAGAGGCACGGGATAGATAGGATGTATGGCTGCCAAACCTTCGGCAGCAGCATAAAGCGATCGCAGATTTATTCTTGAGGCGATCGACATATTGGCAAAGGTTGCTGGAGAAGCTGGGAAGGAGCGAGCGATCGCAATTTCTCGAATCGTGATGGGAAGCGCTTTACATCGGACTAAATCTCTCGGCGAAATGTTCTAATCGCTTCCCCAGCATCAGTTTCTGCCATCAAAATGCAGCGTTTGAGCAAATCAACATCGAGTTCGCTCAATCCGGGTAACTGACTGCGCTCAATCGATTCATAGTTACCGTCTCGAAGATGATAGAGCTTGAGCAATCCATCTTCCCAAAACCAAACCTCTGGAACACCCAAAGCTTTATAGCGTTCTAACTTACTTATGCCGCCACTGGTGAAGACAACTTCGATGGACAAATCTGGAATTGACTTAACGCTCTCAATGCAAAATGACTCGTCCGCTTGAGTCGAGACAACACCTTCTTTTTCCTGAGTCATTGCCCCTGTAGGCTTAAAGAAGATTCCCTGTTCGACCAGAAAGGTTGTGACTAAGTAACCAATGACGCGAGCAAAAGTTTCGTGGTCTTGTCCCGGCATGAGAATCTCGATCGTTTCGTTATAGTAAGATAGCCGCACCCCAGGAGAACCATCAAAACCTTTTTGGATGAACTTGAACTGTTCCCAGGTTCCATGATGGACAATGCGTTGATCGGTAGTTTTGTTCAGTAGTGGAAGCATTGCGGTCTGATCTCCGGCTATCCTTACCAGCAATTGTGGCATATCCTTTGCCATTAAAAGCATTTGGGAGGGTTAATTTATGTTAGGTCTAGATCGGATTACATTTAATCCTAAAATTATGGCAGGTCAAGCTTGTATTCGGGGAATGCGAGTTCCTGTTTCTTTAGTGGTAAATTTAGTAGCGAATGGTAAAACGGTAGCAGAGATTATTGATGATTATCCTTATTTAGAACCAGAGGATATTCGTCAATCTTTGCTTTATGCAGCCTGGTTAACTCAAGAACAAGTTTATACTTGTTACAGCTGCGGAAAAAGTCTCATGAAGTTTATCATTCTCATTCTCATACTGCCTGTAAGATTTACGGTTGAGGTAAAGGTCTATTCTCGGCTTGATAACTTTCAATCAATAATTCCAGCACCTCTTGAGCATTTTTGAGTGCTTCCTCGTAGGTTTCACCATCGGTAAAATAACGTTGAATTTCTGTAGCAAATTCTGGCAATTCCACCAGATAAGCTCGATCCTCTTCAGACCAAACAATATTAACCCGATACTTAAGTTGACTCATCATCTTGCTCCTTGTCTTCTAGCTGCTGCAAAGCATCATTTACTAACTTCTCAAGATAAGGTTTAGCATCTTTACTATCCTTTCCTGCTAGCGTAATTGGCAATTCTGGTAAATCTTGATGAATCCATCGCTCATGACTGCCTCGAATTCGGACACATTCAAAGCCTACTTTACGCAGCATTGCTTTTAATTCTCTAATTTTCTTAGGCATTTTCTCTCGAACCGTGTCGGCTCCTTAAGCTCCGTAAGTTTTGAGCGCACGTGCAATAAGTCTTTAATATCTAAACCTATCTTACTTGTCATGCCCCTACATCCCCAAAGCTTTAAGGTTTTGCCGGATGGCTGCTTCCAGTTTAGACGACATTAATTTGTAAATAATGACACTAATGTGTTAACGACGACAAATAATGTGTTAATTGACAAAAACCTATGGAGGATAGCGGACTTGAACCGCTGGCCTCTGCGGTGCGATCGCAGCGCTCTACCAACTGAGCTAATCCCCCTTGCCAACTGACTGGCGTTCTCTATTCTAACACTCGGCGATCGAGGGCTGCGGATCGGTACGAGAATAAACTTCCTGTATTCGGTCTAATTCCAAATCGGCAAAATAATCTACCGTCCAGTTAGCCTGACGTTGCAGCATATGAAACGGGTAAGTATTCGCTATTCCCACCACAAACATCCCTGCCCGCCTCGCGGCTGTAATGCCAATTTGAGTATCTTCTATTACCAAACACTCTGACGGTTGCAAGTTGAGATCGGGATAAACTTGATTCAGTTTCTCGACTCCCAGCAAGTAGCCATCGGGCGCGGGCTTGCTCGCCATCAAGTCGTTCGAGGTCACCGTTACGGAAAAATACTGAGCTAAATTAGTTCTATTTAATACTAATTCTAACTCTGCACGCAGAGCGCCGGTGACGACGGCGAGTTTGATCCCAGCAGCTTGCAGCTTTAAAATAAAATCTTCCAAGCCGGGAAAGATGGGTAAAGGATCTATACTCTGTAACTGCGTTTGGTAAGCGCGGCTTTTGCGGGCGATTAATCCGTTGAGGACGGCATCCGAAACGAAGCGACCGCGACGGATTAAGATATCGTTGAGACAGGCGCGATCGCTCCTACCCAAACAATATTGCCGATACTCGCCCCGTTTAGGTCGCAAATTCTCCTCAATCAAAAGCTGTTCGATCAACTTTTCGTGGATCGGCTCATCATTGATAATGACACCGTTGAAATCGAATAAAACCGCCTTTAACGCCATGCTGATCTGTTAAAAAGCTGGGGCAGCAAAACCCTCAGACTCAAATGGAATGTAACTAGAAGACGCAGCTGGTGCTGTTTGAAAGGGAATGGGTTTGATACCTTGGGTGAGTTGATGCAGCCCCCACACATCGTGAGTGCAAACAGCCTCAAACCCCGCCGCCCCCATCCAGGCATCGACGCTACCCGCCGCATAATCCTTAATATAAGGTTCTTCAAAAATATCATTTAGCCAATCCACTAAGCGCAGGGTTTTTTGATTTCCATCCAAAATCAAGACTTGTCCCCCCGCCACCAGGAGTCGGAAACACTCGCGCAGAATTGCCTTAGTTACCGCTGGTGGCGTTTCGTGGAATAACAACGAAGCTGTCACCACATCAAACGCCCCATTGGGTAACCCAGTTTCCTCCGCCATACCGTGACGCCATTGGATATCGAGTTGAGCTTTGTTGGCTTTATATTCAGCCATCACCAGCATGTAGGGCGACAAGTCCAAACCTATCACCTCTGCTTGAGGAAAGGCTTGTTTTAACAGTATCGTCGTCGAACCAGTACCGCAGCCTAAGTCTAAAATGCGTCGCGGTTTTCCCCCGATGGCGTCGATTAAGCCTTGGCGTACCCAGGTTTCATTGGGCGGTAGGACGTATTGCGTAACCGGATCGTATGATACCGCAGCGCCTGGATTGAGGTAGCCGCGTTCGATGCCGTGGAAATTTTGGCTGTAGTACGAGGGGCAGGTGAGACTGGGATTGCGGATGCGCGAGCTTTCTTGCTCCCAATCAATACTGTCATAGAACTGCTGCAACGCCTTCTCATCGATCAATAGCCGAACCACTGGCGCTAAGAAGCGTTCCCAAATTGTATCTTTGCCAACTGCCATCACAATTTACCTAAAATCTCAAGGAGCGTTCCACCTTCACAAAGTTTAATCAATTTTCCCGATCCATGCATTCACAGCTTTACCATCGGGAATTGCTATTGTAATATTTGTAGTATAATATATATGAAACCGCAATTACTGCGATCGCAAACAAAAGGTTATGCCCTACGAAAAGCTAGAAATTTCAACACCAGCCCCCGTACTGTCGTGGGCAAACCATGCCCTTGGTTCAGAAGAAACCAAAATGGCAAAGAACGTAGCATCCTTGCCATTTGTGTTCAAACATGTGGCATTGATGCCAGACGTTCATTTAGGAAAAGGTGCATTAGTGGGTTCTGTAATTGCCACCAAAGATGCAATTATTCCTGCTGCTGTGGGTGTGGATATTGGTTGTTTTGTTGGAGAAACTTTAGTTCCCCTAGTTGATGGTAAATCTTATCCAATTCAAGAATTGGCTGCACGTTCTGAGGAGTTTATTGTTTATGCATGTACTCCAAGCGGAAGAATCGTAGCGGCTAAAGCAACTGCGAAGTTGACCCGAAAAAATGCGGCGTTAGTAAAAGTGATTCTGGATAACAATGAGGAAATCATTTGTACGCCAGATCATCAATTTATGCTGCGCGATCGCAGTTATGAAGCAGCGCAAAACTTGCAACCAGGAACATCTTTGATGCCATTTTATTCTAAAGTGGATCCAGATGGTTATACGTTAATTCAGCAACCAGATTCAGGTGAGTGGGAGAGAGCGGAATTGATATGCGATCGCTCCCGAATCCAACATAAAATTCGCGATTCTACTCCTGTGGCACATTACAACCACAAGGTAGTAAAGGTTATTACTCTGGAAGCAAAACAAGACGTATACTGTCTGACGGTGCCGGAATACCACAACTTCGCGCTGCAAGCAGGTGTCTTCGTTCACAATTGCGGGATGATGGCGATTAAAACCCCATTTAACGCGGCTCAATTAGAAGGAAAGCTGAAGAAAATTCGCCTAGATATTGAAGCAGCAATTCCCACTGGTTTCAACGAAAATAAGGAGGTAGAAAAAACTGTTACGAACTGGCAAAATTGGCGCGATTTCAAGGAATTGCATCCAGGGGTGCAAGACTTGCAAGGTAAAGCCATGAGACAAATGGGTTCTCTCGGTTCTGGGAATCACTTCATAGAAGTTTGTCTCGATACCGAGGATGCTGTTTGGCTGATGCTACATTCTGGTTCGCGTAACATTGGAAATATGCTCGCCCAGTGCCATATCAGTACCGCTAAGGAATTAGCGAAAATGGCTTCTAATCGCTTACCAGATCCAGATTTAGCTTATTTTATTGCCGGAACGCCTGAATTTAAAGCCTATTGGCACGATTTACAATGGGCGCAAAATTACGCTCGTTCTAATCGCGATGTGATGATGGAACGCTTTGTGCGAATCATCGAAAAATATCTCGCAGGTGGGAAGAAAACTAAACCTTTAATCTCGGTGAATTGCCATCACAATTATGCGGAAAAAGAAGTACATTTTGGCGAAGAAGTGTACGTTACTCGCAAAGGTGCAGTGAGGGCACAAGAGGAAGATTACGGCATTATTCCCGGTTCGATGGGATCAAAGTCTTACATCGTCAAAGGGAAAGGATGTACGGAAAGCTACTGTTCTTGCAGTCATGGTGCAGGGCGTTTGATGTCTCGCGCGCGAGCGAAGAATGTCTACTCCTTAGACGATTTAATCGAGCAAACTAAAGGTGTCGAATGCCGCAAAGATCCGGGTGTTATAGATGAAATTCCTGCTGCTTATAAGCCGATAGAAGAGGTGATGAACAATCAATCCGATTTAGTCGAAGTTGAAGCAACTTTGAAGCAGGTTCTTTGTGTAAAAGGATGATTTTTGGGTGGGCATAGCCCACCTTTTTTATAGGTATGAGCGATAAAAATATGGAAATTAACCTTCGCCCAGCACAACCAGAAGATGCAGAAGCTGTTTGTGATGTCCGTCGCCTAGCATAAAATAGTCAGCTACTTTTAATTATTCTCGCGGGCTTCATTTTCTGCGAACGTAACATCTTCATATAAAGCATCGATGCTGATGTGAAAGTTAACGCTGGCTAAATGCACTTCGCTGCCAGGAGTATAAGTATATAAAACCCAAAGTCCTTCAGCATTGCGGCGAAAACATTCAACTCGCTGGCGTTTCTGGTTAATTAGTACGTATTCTTGTAGCGTTTCTAATTGCTGATAATCTGCAAATTTATCGCCTCGGTCAAATGCTTCAGTCGATTTAGAAAGTACTTCTACAATTAAACAAGGATATTGTTTGAAAGTTGGAGTTGCGCGATCGCGTTCGTCGCAAGTTACCATTACATCTGGATAGTAAAATATATTTCCTTTCTCTATTTTCGCCTTCATATCTGCAATAAAAACGCGGCAACCACTCCCTCGCAGATGGTTTCTCAATGCCGACGCCATGTTTAGGCTAATAGTCACGTGAGCATCATTTGCCCCTGCCATTGCATAGATTTCTCCCCGAATATATTCGTGCTTGATGGGGCTGTTGTCTTCTCCGGCTAGGTATTCTTCTGCTGAAATGTAATAATGACTTGGATTGGCAATCATTGTTTTGTCCCAATTACTAACTATTCATGCTGGATTTTGCCGAGCATCTTTAATAAAATTAACTAACCAATCTTTGACGACTAAAGTGGCGCGACAGTCGTCTTCGTTGTAGCGGACAATTGCGTCTAGGTAGTTGCGATCGCTTACCTTTAACCACTGGTCATACCAGTAGATACATAACTGCCCATTTGCTTTAGGATTTTGCCATTCAAAACCTAACCAGCGGGCAATATGTTTGAGTGCATAACTTTGCACTGGTAACGTTACGGCTTGCTTAACTCGTTCGTGAATATCGACAAACCTTGCCAGGATGGGTTCAATTTGGTCGTAGGGTGTTTTATAGCACTTGGCTAAACGTTTTACCGTATCAACTTCGTATTCACAAAAATGAAATATTGGTGCTTCTGGATATTGCAACACTAATTCTAAAAATTGCTTCCAAATCAACTTTTCATCTTCAGGTTGCTCTGCCAAAAAAGGATAAAATGTTTCTGTTTTAGCTGTTCTATCTACGACTAAAACACCCAATAAATAGTCTAAATGAATATCAGGTTCAGCTTCTATGTCGAAATAAAGCTCTATCGGCGCAGTTGGTAAAGCCTCCGCCGGGAAAGGTGGAGTTTCGCTTAAAATTACTTGATTTTGCAGGACAGATTGAGCTTGTCTAACTAACTGAATGGCGATATCTCTTTCAATCGTCGGTTCGAGCAAATCGACATTCGCACTGGCTAGGGATTCTACCGTTGTCAGATTAAGACTTCGCAAGTAACTATATCGACTGGGACTCACACCGGGTATCAAAGATAAATGTTGCTCGAACTTGGCTTTGGTGTAACAGTGACTGTACCAGCGACAAAGATTGCAACGCTGACGGGAAATAAACACTTCCGGTTCTTCCTGCTGTTGCAGCAGCAAAGCGATGCATTCATTTACAACATCGCGCATCTTGGGCATAATTTTTGGTAGGTTTACCTGATAGGGAGCGCGATCGCGTAAAACCAACCACGCCGTTGGGGGCAAAATTCCCTGTACCATGCCCAGCACAAAAGCGTGAAACGCCACAATAATTTGATAATCCTGTTTCGGACGCCTGCCTAATTCAATTTGGTAGGGTACATAACACCAGTCACCAAAAATAGATTCTCCCGGCTGTTTGACCAATAAATCCGGACAGCTTAAAAAAGTCAGCGCATCAGGTGCTTCCTCGTCAGCCATTTCTGACAACAACACCCCTTGATAAATTACCTCGACCCCTTGCTGCATCAATTCCAGAGTCGCTAGATCCCCCGCTTGCCAATCTCCCCTGCGATACTCTGGTCGGTAATAATTTTTTCCTGCCAAAACCGTTCGTTCGTGGGCGAACCGATCCTGTTGTAGCTTGAGATGAAAATCGCCGAACGGATCTAACTGGGCAGGATCTCCGTAAACATCGAGAAAAGCCCGTCTCTCACAGCGTTGATAACTTAGTAACAGTTCCGCAGTCAACAACATAACTTTAACTTACCAATAAATTCGATAGACTGCGATCGCTCACCTGATTTTTCCTCTCCTCCCTCTGCCTCTGTTTAATCCGGTAAAATTCTAAAGCTTGCAACCCTTCCCACCCACCACCATGATTGACGCAAAAACCGAGCAACATCGCGGCTTATTTCCAGCTTTGGCGAATAAAGCCTATTTCAATTATGGCGGTCAAGGGCCGCTGTCCAGTTTAGCTCTCGAAGCGATCGCCAACGCTTACCAATTTATTCAGCAAGCAGGGCCATTTTCCGGTGCGGTCAACGATTGGATCGACTTGCAAACGGATCGAATGCGAAGCGCGATCGCATCTCAACTCGGCGTTGCCAAACAAGCGATCGCTCTCACCGAAGATGTCACCGTTGGGTGCAATATCGCCCTCTGGGGTTTAGATTGGTCTGCGGGCGACCATATTTTAATCACCGACTGCGAACATCCCGGCATTGTCGCCGCCGTCAAAGAACTCCAGCGCCGCTTTGGGATTGAAGTCTCGATTTGTTCCCTAGTCGAAACCCTCAACCAAGGCGATCCAGTCACCGCCATCATCCAACACCTGCGACCTTCTACCCGCCTGGTAGTACTCAGTCACATCCTCTGGAATACCGGGCAAGTCTTACCCCTAGCTGAAATCGCCACAGCCTGCAAAAATGTTTCTGACGCCAGGATTTTAGTCGATGCCGCTCAATCCGTCGGCGTGCTGCCGTTAAATTTAAGCGAAATCGCCATCGATTTTTATGCCTTTACGGGGCATAAATGGTGGTGTGGCCCCGAAGGGTTGGGCGGTCTTTACGTCGCACCCGATGCGCTAGAAAGTTTACATCCTACCTCGATTGGCTGGCGCGGCATTGTGACCGATAGCAGCGGCAATCCGATTCGCTGGCACTCAGACGCCCGACGTTATGAAGTCGCTACTTCAGCTTATCCCTTAATGGCAGGATTGGGGGAAGCGATCGCTCTCCAAGAACAATGGGGTTCTGCCCAACAACGCTATCAACAAATTCAACATTTGAGTCGCTATCTCTGGCAACGCTTATCCGAATTACCTGACATTAAATGCCTGCATACCTCCCCTCCCGCCGCCGGTCTGGTTTCGTTCCAAGTTAAAGGTATGCCCCACAACCAATTCGTCCAACTGCTAGAACGACAAAATTGTTTCATCCGCACGATTCGCTTCCCCGACTGCGTCCGCGCCTGCGTCCATTACTTCACCCTACCAAGCGAAATCGACCGCTTAATTGATGCGATCGCTTCTGCGATCGCTTCTAAGCAAAATTTCTAGTTATCGTTGTAAAACTTTTAACACCAAGCTACAGACCCCTGGTGTTATTAACTGGCGCTCTAGGTTATACCTTGAAACGACGTTATACCAAATCCGGAGCGATCGCCCCCAATATTCTTATAGACCGCGCAGGCGGTCTTTGTTTGTGTAGCCGCGACTTCAGTCGTTAGGCATAAAAGGGATGATAGAAGCGGATTTAGTATTATAGCGCTACGCCCTGGACTATTTACAACTACCACGTGCAGGTATTAATTAATCAATCATCTCTCGCTTGAATCTGTCAATACACCAGCGGGTACTGCTATAGCTGTTGATCAACTTGCTGACAGCGGATTGCTTTTCGAGTCAGATACACCCGATCCGAGTGCAACAACCAAAAAATTAAAAGCCCCCCTTAATCAGGCAGGGCTAATTCCGGTAGGATTGGCGGTGGAAGAGTCGAAAAATGAGGTAAATTTCTCCCTCAGCTCCCCCAGCTCCTCCAGTGTTCTTTGATCGCAATCAAGTAGCCCTGCGCTTAATCAGGGGCTTGGGGGAATCTTAGTTTTAACTCCCAGCTGCATCTGTTGGTTCTTTTTGACCGCCGGGAGGTGCAACTACCACGCCTTTATCGGCGGCGCGTTGCTCGCGTTTTTTGCGTTCGGCTTTGAGCATATCTTCCATTACCAGACGCGCCTGAGCCATTTTGTCTAAATTGCTGCGGTAAAGCTCCAGGTCTTTTTGCATTTTTTCCGCTGGCAGGTGCAATTTAGCACCGATTTGGTTGAGCGTTTCATTCAGCAGCTTTGTATCTTTTACCAGATCGGCATCGGCTGTTTCTAGCAAGGTGTATAAGCCAATGGCAAACAAGCGGCTGTATTTGAAGTTAGGATTGTTGGCGATCGCTTGCAAATGTTTTTCCAGATCGGCATCTCCTAAACCAGCAGATTGACTCAACCCGGCAATTAGATCGGCAGTCTGTTGACGTGAAGCCATTTCCTCGAGCCGTTTGGCATCCTGCCGATATTGTTGCGGTTCGTACCCCACAGCCTGACATAGGGCATCAAACATCGCATCTTTATCCGCTTCTGGTCGATAGCCTTGCATGAAGCGCTCAAATGTTGTCACTACACCCAGCGCGTAGATTGGGTCGTACTGAAAGTCAACATTAACCGAGAGCAAGTGCATCTCTACCATCAATTCCTCTACCACGCGCCGATAGATCGAGTTGATCGGACGAGTGTGAAGGCTGTAGAAAGATCGCTTGGTATCTGAGACAGTGCGGACGTTATTCACCTTAAACCTTCGGGATTATGGAGAGCCACCCATGTTTTAAGTGGGGGATGAAATACATAACGAGCAATTTTAATTGCCGTTCCCTTGCGGGGTAGAGGGGTATGATTGCCCCTCATTGGGGATATGGTTTTCCCCGATTGCCCATTACTGGGGTAAAGTTAGCTTCGCCAAAGTTATCGGTCGGTACTATCTCAAAAGCACTGTCTTACCCCTCGTAAAACTGTTTAACCCTTGAGTTCTAGAGCAAGGAACTAGCTACACATTCCCTGGTAGGTCTTTAACACTTGCCGATAACGTAGTTTCCCCTTTACCGGGACTTAGGCTGGTCAGCTATCTAAAGATTTGGGGCAGTGAGCCGCCGCGTCTTTAGAGCGGGGTGCTGAGGGACACAATTTTATAATCGTTTAATTTTTATTGTCGCGTTTAACCGCCTCTTTGCCAAGGCGAACCGTTGGTAGAAAATACTGGGGTTAAAGTGCAGTAAAATCAGATCTTGCTATTTGCGCTTATGCGATCGTGTATTCTCCTGAGTTAATTGCCTTAGCCAGCTACATGGCGGGTGAGTTTGATAACCGCGACCAAGCGATCGCCGATCCTGCTTGGTACGTCCATCTGCGCCTCTGGCAGCGTCCCGTGGCTTTGTTTGCAGAAGATAGCCTGACTTTATTTGCTGAGCAAGCCAATGCTCTCTATTTGGATCGCGCCTATCGTCAGCGGATTATCCGGCTGCAACAACTCAGCGAGCAACCAGCAGCGATCCAAGTTCAGTATTACATGCTCAAAGACCCCTCATCGTTTCAAGGAGCGGGAAGCGACGCAGAACGCCTCAAAACCCTGACCCTCGATGATATAGAATACCTACCGGGCTGCACTCTCACCGTTACCCAAGATGAAACACTTCGCTTTCAAGCAACTCTGCCCCCCAATTGCCGTTGCTGCTTCACCTTTGGCGGCGAAACCTACCAAGTAGATTTAGGATTTGCAGCGAGTTCAGAGCATTTTCTCAGCTACGACAAAGGCATCGACCCCGCAACGGGTAAAGCCATTTGGGGCGCTTTGCTTGGCGCTTATCGCTTCACCAAACGCCAGGATTTTTCTGCATTTCTGCCAATATAAAATTTTCTCCTCCCATGAAAGAGAGGAGCTTGCTTGATGTTATCGATACTGACTATACAGCCAGCGCTTAACCCACCATACTGCGAGGAACTCCTTCTAGAGCTTCTTCCTCAGTTTCAAAGATTTCAAATACTGAATCCATCATGGTGACTTCAAACACCAATCTAGCTTCCGGATGTACGTTACAAATCCGAAAACTGCCTTTTACCTTGTCGGCATCTCTCATGCCTGCCACCAGCGAGGTCAAGCCAGAGCTGTCAATAAAATTAACTTGACCTAAATTTACTACCACGTGACGGCTGAGTTTAGAGATGCACTCTTGCAATTTCAAGCGAAATTGCCACGCCGTTGTGATATCGAGACGGCCTGTAGGTGTTAAAACGATAACAGTCGTGCCGTCTTGGGTTGTGTGGGTTTTCTGCTCGATGTGAATCACTGACGTTTCCGTTGAAATCTTATAGATGTACAGCGTTTGATCATAACCTTACCCAAATCAGGCGAAAAACGAACACAGCCAGCTTAAACAATTGGCGGGGCTGGTGCTTGATCGGGGTAATTTTGGGGAACCCACTGGCTGAACAACAATCAATAGTTTTTTGTTCCTTAAGTATATCCGTCAACTCGTAGCAGCATATATCCGAAAGAACAGCCAGCCGCCTGATGAAATACTTTAACAGGCTAAAGTATACCGCAGCAAGTTGCTTCAGCTAAAGAATATTTGCAACTTTTTACCTTTGGTAGCGAAGTCTCTAATTGCTGGCTGCTAATCCAGGGGAAGATTATTTCACGTCCTCGTTAGATTCCGACCAATTCGCCCAATCTTGGGGCTTGAGGAAAGTATCGTATAACTCGGCTTCGCGGGAGTTTGGTTCTGGTTGATAGCCGTATTCCCACCGTACCAAGGGAGGCAGCGACATTAAAATCGATTCAGTGCGCCCGTTGGTTTGCAGGCCAAAAATCGTTCCCCGGTCATAGACTAGGTTAAATTCCACATACCGACCCCGACGATATAGCTGGAAATTGCGTTCGCGATCGCCATATTCCAAGCCGCGCCGTTTTTCCACAATCGGCACGTATGCCGGTAAAAATGCCTGACCGCAAGATTGTATAAAACTAAACAATGTTTCCCAATCCCGCGGTGCTATCTCTGCCAGGTTATCGCTGTAAATTGCTGCTGAGCCGCTTGTATCTGGGCCTCGGTACAGTTTCCCCCTGCCATCTTGATAGTCAAAAAATATACCGCCTACGCCCCGCGTCTCCTGACGGTGTCTCAGATAAAAATATTCATCGCACCAAAGTTTAAAAGTAGGATAGTACTCACCATGATGGCGATCGCAGGCGGCTTTGAGCGTTTTGTGGAAATGAGCCGCATCTTCGGCAAAGGGATAATAGGGCGTTAAATCCACACCGCCACCAAACCACCAAACCGGACCTGCTTCAAAATAACGATAGTTCAGGTGTACTGTCGGGATATAGGGATTGCGAGGATGCAATACCATCGAAGTGCCGGTGGCGTAGAAGCGATGACCGGCGGCTTCTGGACGTTGGGTTAAAATTGAAGGAGGCAGGTGGTCGCCCCAGACTTCGGAAAAGTTGACGCCGCCTTGTTCAAACACACCCCCATCGCGGATGACGCGAGAACGACCGCCACCGCCTTCGGGACGCACCCAGGAGTCTTCCATGAAAGTGCTACTACCGTCGGTAGCTTCCAGTGCCTGACAAATTTGATCTTGTAGATCGCGCATAAACTGGCTAACCCTGGCTCTGGAGTCAGCGGGTGGCACAAAATGCGTTGTGGTTGTATCGATTGTGGAAAAAGCGGTCATATTCTCAAAAAAATCGATTAAGTGAATTTCAACCGAACAGATGTTGAATTGTACTGGGTGTATTTAAGATTAACTGCTATACAGAACTTGGCTAAACTTGCTCGAAGTTTACCATTCAACCAAAATAAATTTTGGAGGGTCTGCTTCCTGCTTCCACCAAGGGAGTCGGCTCCTACTTGTCCACAGGCGTCAATTCCGCTCAAGCCGAGCGTACTCGGAAGATCAACCAAACAATTGAGGTTGTGTGAAACAGGCATCGCCGCGAGATCAGCCGAACGGTTTCGCGGTTTTTGTGCCTTGGTTTTCGGCAGCCCGTCTAACTTACCACAAAAATATCTGCTGGTTGCAAGGAGGTAGGGTTAAGTTTAGTTAAATTTTTGGCTATTTAATCATGCTCTAATCGGGTCAAGTCAAACCAAGTCGCTTTTACCTACTTTAAGCAGGCGGAGCAGATTAATAAAAATTTTTACCAGAAACATGCACAGTCTTACAGAAATACCCTATGATCGAAAGCTACGCTTGCAGGCTAACTAGAGGGGGACTACCATGAAGGGCAATTTTTCCTCCAAATTGATGCGCTGGCGCAAAAAGCGCTGGTGGCAGTTCACATTGGCTAAGACCTATCGGGTTTTAACTCCAGCCTCTGTGGACGCCCTGTGGCATAAAGTTATTGACCTAGCCGATGTTTCCTGGCATCCTCTGTTGGCAAGCACGAACATTCCCAAAGGGTTAGTTCCCAAACCAGGATTGATTTACCAGGCGGTGACTCGCTCAATCCCGATTCCGATTCGGATTTTTGTCGAGCAAGTGCGACCCAGAGAATTATTGAGCGTCCGCATTATCACTTTACCAGGGCTGGAAGAACGGGTAATCTACAAAGTCGAGTCCACCGTCTGCGGCACTCAAATATCTTATTCCATCAGCTTGCGCGGGTGGTTGTCTCCGCTGATCTGGTCGCTGATTCAACCCAGCGCCGCCAAAGTAGCAGCAGAATTAGCTCACGCCGCCGAACAAACTAGGGGTTAGGGGTTAGGGGTTAGGGATTGGGAATACTTGCAATTTGATCTCAGGTATTGATAGTTCTTAGATTTTTGCCTTTGACTGGTGGTAACTATCAATGAGATCCCGCGCAACGTTAAGATTTTATAAACATAAGTCATTAACCTGCCTGCACCAATGCAGTGCAGGTGGAGAACACAATGCCTGCTACTGTTGATGTCAGCTCTGTTTTAGATGTCTTGCGACCCGTGCAAGACCCCGAACTCCGCAAGAGTTTGGTGGAATTAAACATGATTCGCAATGTCAAAATTGACGGCGGTAACGTCAGCTTTACCCTCGTGCTGACTACGCCTGCCTGTCCGCTGCGGGAATTTATCGTTGAAGACTGCCAGAAAGCCGTCCGGCAACTGCCTGGGATTGAGAATGTAACTGTTGACGTGACGGCAGAAACTCCGAAGCAGAAAGATCTACCGAATCGCCAAGGAATTCCCGGTGTGAAGAATATCATCGCGATTTCCAGCGGTAAAGGAGGCGTAGGTAAAACCACGGTCGCCGTTAACGTTGCCGTGGCTTTAGCCAACTCAGGCGCTAAAGTGGGGATGCTGGATGCGGATATTTATGGGCCAAACGTGCCTACAATGTTGGGGCTAGAAAGCGCCCAAGTGATGGTACAGCAAGGCGCTGCTGGAGAAGTTTTGGCACCGGCTTTCAACCACGGCGTCAAAATGGTTTCGATGGGCTTTTTGATCGATAAAGATCAGCCGGTAATTTGGCGCGGGCCGATGCTTAACGGCATTATCCGCCAATTTCTCTACCAGGTAGAGTGGGGCGAACTGGATTATTTGGTGGTAGACTTGCCCCCAGGAACTGGAGATGCTCAGTTAACCTTAATTCAAGCCGTGCCGATGGCGGGTGCTGCGATTGTGACCACGCCGCAAAACGTGGCTTTGCTGGACGCGCGCAAAGGCTTAAAAATGTTCCAGCAATTGGGCGTACCCGTGTTGGGGATTGTCGAAAACATGAGTTATTTTATTCCCCCAGACATGCCCGACCGAAATTATGACATTTTTGGGTCTGGCGGCGGTGAAAAAACTTCCGCTGAACTGGGTGTACCCTTACTGGGGTGCGTGCCGTTGGAAATTCCCGTGCGTCAGGGAGGCGATGTGGGGGTGCCGATTGTGATTGGTCAACCCGAATCGGCTTCCGCAAAAGCGTTGAAGGAAATTGCGTTCCGCATCGCTGGAAAAGTTTCCGTTGCTGCCCTAGCATAATTACAGTTCACGGAAAACTATCTTGGATTTGAGTCAAGGGTCTTTTTGACTCTTGACCAATGACCAATGACAAAGTAACACTATGTTAAGATCTCAGACTCAATCCCGCGTCAATACTTGGTTGAAGCCTTGGCAGGGAATAGATAGCTGGCTATTGATTTTGCCCGCAGCGCTGACTGTTTTGGGCGGCATTATGATCCGCAGTACCGAGTTAACTCGCGCCATCACAGAATGGTGGCAGCATTGGCTAATCGGTGTCATTGGTTTGGGGTTAGTACTTTTAATAGCCAGTTGTCGGTATGAGAAATTACTAGATTGGCATTGGGTAACTTATGGAATCACGAACGTTTTGCTGATTTTGGTATTGATTATCGGTAAGACGGTGAACGGTGCCCAAAGCTGGATTACCTTTGGTGGATTTAACCTTCAACCTTCAGAATTTGCCAAATTAGGGTTGATTATTACTTTGGCGGCAATTTTGCACAAGCATTCGGCGCGGACGATACCGGATGTTTTGCGAGTTTTAGCGATCGCAGCTGTACCCTGGTTTTTAGTCTTCATTCAACCCGACTTGGGAACATCGTTAGTTTTTGGCGCGATTACCCTGTCAATGCTTTACTGGGCTAATGCCAACCCCGGATGGTTATTGCTGTTAGTTTCTCCCTTGGTATCGGTGATTCTGTTTAGCGCCTATTTCCCCGGATGGATTGTTTGGGCAGGGATAATAATTTTCATTGCGTGGCGCACTCTCCCTTGGCCTTTATATGGAGCGGCTGGCGCTTTGGTTACGAATATCATTGCAGGGGAATTGGGACACATTGTTTGGGGGTTGTTGAAAACCTATCAAAAAAACCGCTTAATTTCATTCTTTAACCCTGAAATCGATCCCCAAGGCAGCGGTTATCACATTATTCAATCCCGCATCGCCATTGGTGCCGGACAGTTGTGGGGCAGAGGTTTGAATCAAGGCAGTCAAACTCAGCTGCACTTTATCCCCGAACAACATACTGATTTTATTTTCTCAGCAATTGGGGAAGAATTGGGTTTTGCTGGCTGCATTTTTGTTTTGATCGCCTTTTGGCTGATTTGCCTGCGCTTAGTAATGATTGCTACCAAAGCTAAAGATGATTTTGGCTCTTTATTGGCGATTGGTTTTTTGAGCTTGATCGTGTTTCAGGTCACGATTAATATCGGCATGACGATCGGTTTAGCACCTGTGACGGGTATTCCCCTCCCTTGGTTGAGTTACGGGCGATCCGCACTGCTGAAAAACTTTCTGGCTCTCGGTCTGATAGAATCAGTGGCAAACCATCGACCGCGAAAGAGATATTAGTCTTTGGGTAATTGGTAATTGGTAATTGGTAATTGGTAATTGGTAATTGGTGGTTAAACAATTAGCGATTAGCCAAGCAGCGATTGTAAGCTAATAGAAGCAACCACAAGAGGAATCAATCATGTTTCTGCCCGGTTCAGCGGTGAAAGTCAAAAATATCAACGATACTTACTACGGCTTCCAAGGGTTGGTGCAAAGAGTCAGCGATGGTAAAGCTGCCGTACTGTTTGAAGGCGGCAACTGGGATAAGCTGATTACGTTCCGACTGTCCGAATTAGAACTGGTGGATGTAACTGCTGGTAAGAAAAAAGCTAAGTAGGTGATTGGTAATTGGTAATTGGTAATTGGTCAAAAAGACGATTTATCATTACCCATTACCGATTACCGATTACCCACTACCGAATTTTATGCGCCTTCCTCTGCCACAATTTACTGTAAGCGATCGCCACCCCGACCACATCGCGGAGGTGATCGAAACTTCGACGATTGAGTTTCTCGCCCAATGTCTAGAACCTGATACGCTTAGCTTTCCGACGATGCCGCCTTTTGGCAGTTTGGTGCGGGCAAAAGATGAAGAATCGGGGAATCAAATTTATGCGATCGTTTATCATGCTACCACTTGCCCGATCGACACGATTCACCGCGCCAGGGCTTTAGGGTTGTCGTTAGAGGATTTACGCGAAGAACAACCCCAGATTTTTGCCATGCTCAAAACCGAATTTCGCGCTTCAATTGTAGGATATCAGCCACCTACCGACGGAACGCCCGTCATTTACCAACACCTCCCCCCTCGTCCTCCCCAAGTGCATCAAGCGGTATTTCGTTGCGAACCGGAAGAAGTGGTTATATTTAGCGAAAAATTAGATTTTTTGCGAACTTTATTGCAAGTTAAGGGCGCACCCGTAGAGGCGCTGGCTGCGGCGGCGATTCGCGAAGTTTATCGACTGAGAAAGGCCGATCGCGCTTGGTTAGTCCAGGCAGGACGCACATTGAGTACGCTGCTTAAAGATGATTATGACCGCTTGCGGATCGTTTTGAGCCAGGTGCATTTTTAGTGCGATCGCAACTAAATTTGGCTAATTGCTAATTGCTAATTGCTAATTGTTTTCCTGGGGTGCAAAGGCAATAATTTATACCATATTTTTAGCAAAAAGTCTATAGGCAATTAGGATTAAATTTAATAATTAAGCAAGCAAAAATTAAAAAATAGAGCTAACTATATCTATCCGCAGGGGAATAGCATAAAAATTCGTCAGCGAGTTTAATTTCTTAAGTTATCCCTTTTTTCGTAGAGTAGCGACCCTCTGGCTTTAACCGATGGAATCTGTATTAGAAGTTCTCCACGAACCGCTTGTCCCCTTCGCTATTTTGCTAGCGGTAATTTTAATCGTACCTCCTTTATTTGAGAAACTGCGATTACCGGGATTAGTCGGTTTGCTAGCAGCCGGTGTAATCCTTGGCCCTAACGGGTTAAATCTACTTCAAAAGGAATTACCGACAATGCGGCTGCTATCAGATATTGGGTTAGTTTACCTGATGTTTGTGGCAGGGTTGGAAGTTGACATGGAAGAATTCAAACGAACAAAACATCGTTCGGCTGGGTTTGGTTTCTTAACATTTATAGTTCCCTTGATATTTGGCACAATTGTCGGGAGAGTATTTAACTTTGGTTGGAATGCTTCAATTTTAATCGGCTCGCTGTTTGCCTCCCACACGCTTTTAGCCTATCCGATTGTCAGTCGTTTAGGGGTGGTGGGAAATGAAGCCGTTATCGTCACGATTGGCGCTACTATTTTTACCGATATTGGTGCTTTATTAGTACTAGCTGTTTGTATCGGCATTCATGCAGGTAACTTTACCTTATTCAATCTCTTTGCCCTGTTAGGGATGTTGCTGGTATACTCGGCTATTATTTTATTTGGCTTTGATTGGGCTGGGAGAGAATTTTTCCGCCGCTCTGGAGACAATCAGGAGAATCAATTTTTATTCGTGCTGATGGCGGTTTTCCTCGCAGCCTTGGGCGCGCAATTAATTAGAGTAGAAAAAATTGTTGGAGCTTTTTTAGCCGGGTTGGCAGTGAATGACGCGGTGGGGGAGGGGCCGGTTAAAGAAAAGGTAGTTTTTGTAGGCAGCGTCCTATTTATTCCGATTTTCTTTGTGGATATGGGACTGCTGATCGATATTCCAGCTTTTATTAAAAGTATTGCATCTATTTGGCTGACTTTAGCGGTTGTGGTGGGTTTAATTGGCAGTAAATTTTTAGCCGCTTTGGTTGCTAAATTTATTTACCGCTATAACTGGCAGGAAATGTTAACTATGTGGTCGCTGTCGTTACCGCAAGTGGCAGCGACTTTGGCAGCAACTTTAGTAGGATATCGCGCCGGATTGCTGACTGAAGAGTTATTAAACAGCGTGATAGTTTTAATGTTAGTAACGGCATCTCTGGGGCCACTAATTACCAGTAAGGTTGCGCCAGGTTTGAGCGTACCAGAAACAAATTTAGAACCGGATTCAACTGGGACAGATGGGGAAGAGAGAGAAAAATCGAGTTCGTTTACCGTTGTGGTTCCAGTTTATAATCCTCGCACCCAGCGATATTTGATCGAAATGGCGGCATTGTTGGCGCGACACGAACAAGGTCGAATTGTACCGCTATCAGTTGCTACTGCTCACGCGCATATGGATGCGCCTCATTTGGAAGTTGCTCTCCAGCGGGGTGAGGCGTTACTGGCAAGGGCAAGCGAACTGAGTCGAGAATTGGGTGTTGAAGCAGAACCGCTATTGCGAATTGATGATAATATTGCCCAAGGAATTAGTCGCGCTAGTCGCGAACAAAATGCCAGTTTAATTGTGATGGGATGGGGTCAAAGAACGGGTTTTCGCGCTCGCTTTTTTGGCAATGCGATCGATAATGTTTTGTGGACAGCGCACTGTCCGGTTGCCCTGGTGCGCTTGCTATTATCGCCGACGGAAATACAACGCATTTTAGTGCCGATTGAAAATCTTACTGCTGAGGCGGTACGTCCGGTGCGGTTTGCTCAAATTTTAGCCCAGGCGAATCGGGCGCAGGTGACGCTGTTGCATGTATGCGATCGCAACACTACCACAACCCGACGCGCCTGGACTCAATCTCAACTGGCTTTACTCGCCTCCAGATGGGCACCGCAAAGTAATTTCGATATTCAAATAGTTCCTCACGAAGATATCGTCAGAGCGATTTTAAATGCATCGCAATCTACCGATTTAATTATCTTGCGTTCAAAACGACGCCGCACTGCGGGTGGTTTGGCAATTAGCGATTTAACAACTCAATTAGTACAACAATTGAATTGCTCGTTAGTAATGTTAGGAGAACCCCAGCGCGCGCTGACAGGCGTTTCTACTCAACAGTTACCAAACAAAGTCGTTCCTACAATTGGGTAATCTTTACCCCTCTCTTTTGATGCGAGAGGGGGTTGGGAGGTGAGGATATATCAGATCTATTTATTGCTCAAATGAAGGGGATAGAACCTGAGCAATGCTGACTTGAGCAATTTCCTACTCTCCGAATGCGGATCTGACCGCGTCAAATTGCATAAATCTAAACTGAAAGATGCAAAATTTGCCACAAAGCAGAATGCCAGATGCAACCGTTTACTTATAGTAAGGCATTCGAGCGATCGCTTGCATTCAGCGATCCCAAATAAATAATTAACTTTCTGGGTTAAAGTTTGCGCGTTTCCTCCATAGTTTCAATGACTGCCCAACCGATGTATGAAGCTGCAACTAATACGACGGCTGAAACGACATAGGCAACTGCCAACATCTGAAGGGCGGTTTCAAACGGAACGAAGGTAGTCATCACGTGGCCTCCATAGCCAAGCTCTATTTCTAGTATTGACTCTATTTGGTTCAATTTGCTAACTCAGAGCCTGTTTTAGCAGCCGCTTCACCTACTTAAAAAAGGGAAAATTTAAGCGAATATGCGACAATAAAAGGTATTATTAATAACTTTTTATATTTTTTAATTACTTAAACCGCAGAGTGCGATCGCTTTCGAGCTGGCTGGTTAGCAAGCTTATCAGCTCGGTAAAAGCGATCGCACTAAGTACGCAAATATTTTTTTTTAGTTATTGATACTCTCCGGCGGAGTACAATCGTTAAATTGTATCAGGGTTTACATTTAATTCTCGCAGTTTTGCTGCCAATCGCTCAGCTCGTTGAGTTTCCTGCTCAGCCACTTCTTCCGGCGTCGGAGCTAGCTGTCCTTCTGGGGTAAAAAAGCGCAACAGTCCCCGATCGATTCCCAGACATAAACCGAGTTGCTGACTCCACAGATGTCCTCGTGAGTTTGCTACCAGAGGTTGGTACTCGCCATCGACTAAATGAAATCCGGCAAATTCTAAAGTATATGGATCGAACCAAAAGTAATCATAAGTGCGGAAAGTATCTTGATAAAGTTGTTTCTTGAAACCTTTATCTGTATCTGCTGTTTTTGGCGATAATATTTCTATAATTACATTAGGATATTTGCCATCTTCTTCCCAAACAACCCAACTTTTACGAGTTTTTCTGTCAGTTCCCAATACCACAAAAAAGTCTGGCCCTCGAAACTTTTCCGATTTGCGCTGGCGGGGGCTGTAGTAGATAGTGAGATTACCAGCAGCATAGAAATCATTTCTGTCTCGCCACAGCCATTCTAAGCATTTGAAGAGTAGGATTATTTGTCGCAGGTGCAGTTCGGTTTCCACAGGAGGTTCGTCGCTATAGAGGTCGCCATCTGGAAAGATAACATTTTCTTGGATCTCTTCTTCTTGGATCTCTTCGAGAGGTGCTAATTCTTCAACTGGAGACATGGCTGGTACGTTAGATTTAGGGGGTGTGTGTCTATTTTAGCTTTGGAGAGCGATCGCTGGAATTTATAACATTTTCCGATCCCCCCTAACCCCCCTTGCCAAGGGGGGAACCGAACCAGTGAAAGTTCCCCTTTTTAAGGAGGATTTAGGGGGAGCTGTTACAGATTGAAGCGAGAAAGGTATTAGCTCCTAATATTGACCATTTGAAGTATAATCCCATCGCTTAAATCTACAATCTGCAATCTTAAATCTGAAATTTTCTAATTTCCCAACATTTGCAACTTGTACAAACTCGCGTAAAGTCCGCCTTGCTGTAACAATTCCTGATGGCTACCCGATTCGACTAATTGCCCGCGCTTTAATACTAAAATCCGATCCACGTTGCGAATAGTAGAAAGGCGGTGGGCGATAATAATTGCCGTGCGTCCTACTAAAAGTCGGTCTAAAGCATCTTGAATTAATGCTTCTGTTCGCACATCTAAACTTGCGGTTGCTTCATCTAGCACTAATATTCTCGGATCTCGGATCGCGGCACGAGCAAAGGCTAAAAGTTGTTTTTGACCGCCAGATAAATTGGTTCCCCTTTCTCTCAGTTGGGTGTCGTAACCTTGGGGTAATTGTTCGATAAATTGGGCGATATTTGTTTTTTCCGCAGCTGCAACAACTTGCTCAAAAGGATAATTTTCGCCCAATGTTATGTTACTTTTAACATCTCCAGCAAACAGAAATCCGTCTTGCAAAATCACGCCCATATAGCGGCGCAATTCGGTCTGCGGTACGTCTCGGATATCGACGCCATCTATAAAAACCCGACCTTTTGTCGGTTCGTAAAGGCGGCATAATAGCCGGATAATGGAACTTTTACCCGCACCCGTGGGGCCAACTAATGCGACTTTTTCTCCGGGATGAATCGTAAAGTCTAAATCCTGAATCACATATTCGTCTTGTTTGTAAGCAAACCAGACGCGATCAAATTTGATTTCGCCAATTGGTAATTGGTAATTGGTAATTGGTAATTGAGCGGAGGGCGGGTTTAACGAGATATTTTGTGGCTCTACAGATTGGTTGGTAAAACCCGCCCCTACAGATGATGGTAATGATTTTGGATGTTCGGGGTCGCGAATTTCGATCGGTTCGTTTAAAATATCGGCGATGCGTTCTACAGCTGTGAATCCGGCTTGAATTGAGGTAAATTTTTCGGCAAATTGTCTCAATGGATCGAAGAGACGTTGGGCAAATAAAATAAATGCGGATAGAGTACCGAAACTGAGTTTATCTTGTAGAATCTGAAGTCCACCTAACCATAAAACGCCCGCGATCGCTACCAGTGAAATCCACTCCAGGGTGGCAGATACCGCTGAGTCGTGAAAGATGGTTGCATCTACTTCTTTAATATAGCGTTTGTTGATCGTCCGAAACAGTTCGGCGTTGAACTTTTCCCGGCGAAATAGCTGAACGACATTTATCCCCACAATATTTTCTTGCAGCGTAGCGTTAAGCGCAGAAAGTTCTTCCCTGGAGAGATAATTGGCTTTGCGGTACTGCTGTTGAAAATAAATAATTACTGCCGTTACGGGAATCAGCATTAGTACTAGCATAGTCGCCAGTTGCCATTGCAGGGAAAACATGGCGATCGCTATCACCAAAATCGAAAACAAATCGCTGACAATACCAATCGCACCCGTGGTAAACACATCTCCCAACGCTTCCACATCGCTGGTGAGACGGGTAATCAATTTTCCTACTGGTGTGCGGTCAAAAAATCTGACCGCCAAAGAGGTAACGTGGTCGAACAAATCGTCGCGAATCGCGTTGGTAATTTGTTGTCCCACCTTCTGCACGGTATAACTTTGGGTAGATACAAGCGCCAGCCGCCCTATCACCGTTAGCAGCAGTAAACCAGCTAAAATATTTAATCCGGTTGATAAATCTCTACCTTGGAGAATAGACCAAGTTTGCTCTTTACGAATTAAAGAGATTGCCTGTCCTATAATCAAAGGTTGAATTGCCCCAGATACCGCCACCGGCACCAATAATATCATCGACAGCAATAGCAGGCGTCCGCTACGACGCGCATAAGGGATTAATCGCAGGAATAACCGCCAGTCGCTTTCCCGTCGTTGTTGGCGCGATCGCCTATACTCAAGTTCTTCTGTCTCCGCCGATGACCCCGTCATTTGTATCCCACCCTACAGCACGCTTTCCAACTGTAGCGCAGCCGCGCCCTCTGGGGTGCTACCTCTAGACATAATAGCTGTGCAGGTGTGCGGGTGTGCGGGTGTGCAGGTGTGAGTTTGAAGTACATTTAACTTTGTTAGAACTTACGCAAAGAAACCGGGTTTCTCTGACAAATCCTTGATTTCTTCGCTGGAAATTGATGAAGAAACCCGGTTTCTGGCATTGTCCTGGGTAATTCTTGTTTGTTTTAGCATTAAAACGATAATCTTTGCTCAAATCTCTCACTTTCCCACCTGCCCACTTTCTCACTTTTCCACCTGCCCAATAGACAAATCCAATTGGCTGAATTCGACGTAAACGATCGCAAAAGCACTTTGCTGTTATGTCGAAATCGGGTCAATCTCCTATTTCTGCCAGTTTTACCATGCAATCCTCTTTAGGCCAGAAAATTCTGTGGCGACAAGTCTGGGGTTTAGCTGCATTATTGGCAGCCAGCATTTTTTGTTGGATGGCTTATGGCTTCTACCAACCCAAAATTTTGCAAATGATTGGGTTTGTCCATCTTGCGAGTACTCTGGATATTTTACAAGGACTGATGGGAGCGATCGCAGAACCTTGTATCGGATTAATTTCAGATCGCATTATGCAGCGAGTTGGTCATCGCCTGCCAATTATTACCGTCGGAATTACCATCGCCGGACTGATTTTTGTGACGGTTTCTTTGTTACTAGAACAAGCGCTACCTGCAAGCATTCTTTGGTTTGTTCCGGTGCTGATGATGCTTTGGGTACTGGCAATGATTGTATTTCGCGGGCCAGCGATCGCTTTATTAATGCAGTTCGCACCAGCGGCTGAACTTCCCAAAGCTACCAGCATTCTAGTCTTTATTTTTGGACTCGTGGGAGCGATTGGGCCATTATTAGGCAAGTTAATTCAATTGTTAGGAGCATCTTTAACTTTCTTACTAGGAGCGATTGTCTTAGTTGTGGGTGGGTTGCTGTTGCGTTCCACCCATCCCCAACACAGCATTATTCCAATTGGAGACGCGCAAAAATTGCCCTCGTTGTCCCGTTGCAGTTTAATTTTTGCAGTTGGGTTATGTGCGGGATTGCAAGCCAATTTATTACTCAGACATTTTCCGCCAATTTTGCAATTTCACTTACCGAATATCGGCACAGAATATATTACCGCTAGTATCCTTTTTATCTCGGCTATAGCTGCACTTCCAGTAGAACCGCTGACGGTGAAAATCGATTTTAACCGGGCAGTATTAGTGAGTTTAGCGGCGATTGCGGGATTAATGGGTTTGACGATTTTTGCCAACAATTCTATTTTTACAATCCTACTAATTTTAGCATTTGGTATAGCCTTTGGGCTGTTATTTATCGCCCAAGTTCCCTTTGCACTAGGAACGGTTGCGCCCAGTCAAGCAGGTTTAGGAACGGGATTATATTTTGGTGGGATGAGTCTTGCTGGTGCGATCGCATCGATTATCTTGCCACAGATTGCCCGCAACGCTGCCACAGGCGTTTTGTGGGGAGCGATCGCTTTTACAATTGCTGCACTGTCTCTAGCCAAAATCCGGCATCAATAGACAACAAATCTAACCCGTTTTAACGGGTTTTACCTGTAGAGACGTTACATGTAACGTCTCTACAGCCAATACATGTAACGTCTCTACAGCCAATACATGTAACGTCTCTACAGCCAATACATGTAACGTCTCTACAGCCAGAAATTTATTTCTGGGCTATTTCTTCTGGAGTATTTCTGAGATATTTGTGCGATCGCGCTAGAGAATCTAGCATCAGCTGTAGGGGCGGGTTTTACCAGCCATGCTGGAAAATCGCGAGAAAATTTTTAAACCCGCCCCGGCTGACGCTACCGATGCTACCGGACATGATATAACCCCCCTTATTAAGCAGGGCTACTTCATAATCATCAAAAAAAATAGGAGGAGCTGAGGGAGCTGAGGGACAAAATTACCTCATTTTTCAACTTTTTCACAGGCAATCCTACCAAAATAATTTTTTGCTAAGAAGATGAATTAGCCCTGCCTTATTAAGGGGGGAACCGGATTCAAAGTCCCCCTTTTTAAGGGGGATTTAGGGGGATATAAAATGCTTGACCTCATAACTAGCAACTTGAGTTAGATTGCAGATTGCAGATTTAATATCAAATCTAAAACCTGCAATCTTCAATCTAAAATTAAACCGCAGATAGAGATTGTTCTCGCAATTGCTCAACCAACGAGTGCAGATTATAACTATCGAGACGATAACTCAAAGGATTGGCAATTAATCGCGCCGTACTTTGATACAACACCTCAATTTCAATCAAACCGTTTTCGCGCAAAGTTTTACCCGTGGAAACTAAGTCTACAATTGCTTCCGACATGCCGGTAATTGGCCCTAATTCCACCGACCCATAAAGCGGTACAATCTCTACAGGCAAATCTAAATTTTGAAAGTATTCACGGGCGCAGTTAACAAATTTAGACGCAACTCTACCGTGGGGTGGCAATTCCAACGCCGATCGATATGGACTTGATTCCTTAACCGCTACCGAGAGGCGACAGTTACCAAATCCCAAGTTAGCTAAATGAGCAACTTTGGGTTGTTTTTCCCGCAATACGTCGTAACCCACAATACCCAGTTGCGCTTGTCCGTATTCTACATAAACCGGGACGTCATGAGTCCGCACTAGCAAAGCTTTGGCGGTATTGGTGGGATCGGTAATTTGCAGTTGGCGATTGGAGGAGTCGAGAAAGGCGCTAAAGTCTAGTCCTACCCCAGAAAGCAGGCGGATACAATCTTTAAGCAGCGCACCTTTTGGTAATGCAACGGTCAGCATCAGGATTTGGGATTTTAGATTTTAGATTTTAGATTTTAGATTAAATTTGAATCAAAAAATCTAAAATAATACAGATGCAGATTCTTTTGGTTGACGATGAAGTTGAACTAACCGATCCGCTGAGTCGGGTGTTAACTCGCGAGGGTTATCGCGTTGATGTCGCTTATGATGGCACATCTGGGACTCAGATGGCGTTACAGGGCGATTATGACTTGCTGATTTTAGATTGGATGCTACCGCAGATGTCGGGGTTGGAGATTTGTCAGAGAGTGCGATCGCATGGACTATCCACTCCCGTCCTGTTTCTCACCGCTAAGGATACTTTAGACGATCGCGTGCAAGGTTTAGACGCCGGTGCCGACGATTATCTGATCAAACCTTTTGAATTGCGGGAATTACTAGCAAGAGTCAGGGCGCTATTGCGGCGAAAACCTACTTTAGAGTCGGAAAAATGGCAAAAAAAGCTGCGCGTTGGCGATTTAGAATTAGATTGCGGCGAACAGCTTGCTTATCGTCGCTTACGCCCCATCGAGTTATCGGAAAAAGAAACCCAACTACTCGAATATTTTATGCGCCATCCCGGTCAGTTATTAACTCACGCCCAAATTCACGAACATTTATGGGGTGAAGGCGAACAACCCAGCAGCAATGTTTTAGCAGCATTAATTCGTCTGTTGCGCCGCAAAATCGAGGGTAAAAATGAAAGTCAGTTAATTCATACCATTTATGGTAAAGGTTATCGGTTTGGTGAGGTAATGGGTAATGGGTAATTGGTAATTGCAATCAGACGCTGACAGGAATTAAAAAACTACACTAAATATGGCGTAATGGTGCGTTAGCGATAGCGTAACGCACCCTACATATACTACGTATACTACTTAAGTCAGCTAAAGCTAACTTAAATCAAGGTTTTAACCCGTTTTAACGGGTTTTAGCTTTCAGCCAGAAATTTATTTCTGGTCTTGGTGCAAGATGTGAATATACTAATGGTTGATGGTAGATCCCGAAAATATTCCCACGATCGATTAGCAATTAGCGTTACTTTTTCAATTTCTGCAACAGTTGACAGGTAAATTTAGTGCTTACTACAACACCAATCGGCTAAATTCCCCAAATCTTGATAGTTTTATCATTATTGCCAGCAATCAAACTTTGACCATCCCAACTAAAAGCAAGGCAATTGGGAGAAATATCTTCTCCGGTAAAACTACGTATTAATTTACCCGTTTTGATATTCCAAAAATCGATTGACTTTTGATAACCATCGCCAACAACAATAGTTTTTCCATCTGGACTGAAAGCTATACAACGAAACAGGTAATGTAACACGTGTGAATCTGGCTCTAAAGTTTGAACGATCTTACCATCAAGTGTTAAAATAGTTATTATGCCTTTGAAACAACCAGTCGCCAGCATTTGTCCATCTGGACTAATAGCCAGCGAATAACCAACCATATTTAACGTCTGGGGTTCGCTTCTATTTTGCCAGTTCCATAATTTAATCGAGCGACTTATATCGCTACTGACAAGTGTTTTCCCATCTGGACTAAATGCGAGGCGAATAATGCTTTCTTTATGGGTTCCCCACATCAGTAAAGGACTGATATTTAAAATTAACTTGCCGCTGCTAACATCCCAAATTTTGATACATCTGTCGTCGCCGCCGGTGGCGAGGGTTTTAGCGTCTGGACTGAGTGCGATCGCTCGAATTTCTCCTTGATGTCCGTACAGGGTATGCTCTAATTCTCCCCCCACCCAAATTTCCACAAAACTCTTTGCAGCTTTGATATTTCTTACCAAAATTTCCCCATCATCGCTGACAATAAAAGATTGCTGATTTCTGGGATATTTCGGAATCGCGTACAGCAATTCCATCGCGTTCAAATCTACAACTTTTATCGTTCTATTACTCGCTAAAAATGCCGCTTTCTCTCCGGTTGAATTTAGTGCAATCTGTTCCCCAGCTTTAAGCGTGCGGAGGCATTCAAAAAACCGATAATAATTGAACTGGCTCAACGCCTGCTTTACTGCTTCTTCTTTCCTTCCCCGTAATTGTAAATAAGCTGTTTTTTGAACTAATTCTGATTCATCTTTTAAAGCTTTAATCCCTATTTCCAATCCAGCTTTGCCATATTTTTTTGCTTCTTTAACTGCCGCCACTCTGTGTTCTGCGATCGCACTAGCAAAGCGTCTCTTAACTCCAGCAACTCCTCCCAAAACAACCCCTGTAGCGGGGATTATATTTTCACCGCCAAGTACAACATCATACTCTCTAGGCTCTTGGGTATTGTGTGTCATCGCCTTAATTGCTGAATTTTAGAGTTACCTATGATTATAAATCATCGGTTTAATTGTAGTAACTCTCTTTAACTTCTTGTTTTTCTTGTTGACGCCGGTAATAGGTAATGGGTAATTGTCAGGCATTAGGGGCGGGTGTTATATTTCGTCAAATTTCGCCCTTATATGCCAATAAATCCCATTACCAATTACCTATTACCAATTACCAAGCTGTTAATTGTATTTTGCATTTTTTCGCGGAATCTTTGAGCTTGCTCGTAATCGGTTGAACGATTGATATCTAAATCAACTCCTTTCTCTAAGATTGGTTGGATAAAGTAACGCAGGCGAGTTTTCATCGCCCAAACTCCCATTGATGGAAATAAAATAAACACAATCATCAAAGGGGAAATTGGCAAGAAAGGCAGGCTTAATTTTTTAGCCAATTTTCTCAAATGCACCGTAAAAGGGTGTAAGTATTCATTCCCGATGCAAACAATCGGTAAAATGGGAATTTGATAGGTGTTACTCAAGCGAATAAAACTCGGATGAAAGGTTTCAAGTTGATAGCGATTTTGCCAAGCTTTACCGGGGCCGCGCAAACCTTCTGGAGCGTAAAGTAAAATGGTTTTTTGCGCGATCGCTGCTTCAAATTCCTCTTTTTCTGCCCTGACTGCGCCCAAAACCTTTGACCATCCAGGTGGTAACCACCAAATCACCCAAGGATGGTCAAATAACGATACCCCAGCTAGGGGTTGCGTTGCCCATCCCCGCGCTTTTCCTAACAAATAAGCTAAGGTCATAAAATCCCAGGGAAAAGACATCCCGGCATGGTTCATCGCTACAATTAGCGGCCCGTTTTGGGGTAAATTTTCTATTTCGTGTAGTTCTGCCTGATAATAATATTGGGCAATCGGCGCTAAAACTTCTTCCCGGAAAGCTTGCTGGTAATTTGGATCGAATTTAGCCGTTTCTTGGTGCGGTAAACGACAACCAAGGCGCAACCAACGGATTAACAATGCCAGATAAAAACCACCGGGAATTAGAAATAGCGGATATTCCAGCCAAGTCCAGCCATCGGGGTCGCTATGATAATGTTGCCAGTGGCGGTTAAATAAAATCAACCACCCTGGAGGATACCACAGACACAACCAATCAAACCAGCTAAACCGATAGGGCATAGGGAATTTTAGATTTTAGATTTCAGATTTTAGATTTGGGATTTTGGATTGACTACAATCTGACATCTACAGTCTGAAATTGGCAATCGCTCTAATTACCTATTACCTATTACCCATTACCCATTACCTATTCAAGGAGAAAACATCTCCCAGGATAGATGAACTCTGCGGTTGAGTTTGGCTTCTACAGGTTTTCCCCCACGTAAATGCTGTTCGATGATAGTTGGTACGTCATTCGGTTTAACTTGCCAATACCAAGTTTCATCTGGGAGAATTCGCACGGTAGGACCAGAACTGCACTGACCCTGACAACCGCTGCTTTCTACTTTTACTCCTGGTATTGTAACGGCATTAAACGCTTCCAAAACCTTGGCTGAGCCGTTTTTCGAGCAAGTTTGATGCTGACAAACCAATACGCAACGTTCAGTCGGTTCCTCGCAGGGGTTATTGTTGGTCATGTATGAAGAACTGTTAACGATCGACGCTGCTTCTATTGTTAACTTAAAATTCCTGCCTCTGCCTGAAAGCGGATATTTGCTTGTTTTAAGCGTCGGAGGGCTTCGCCTAAGCGATCGCACTCTGCAATCAAGCTTACTCGCACGTAGCCCTCACCGCCAGCGCCAAAGGCATTTCCCGGCGTCACCACCACACCCGTCTGTTGCAAAACCGACAGGGCAAAATCCGTCGATCCGACACCGGGGGGCGTTGGTACCCAAACATACATCGTTGCTTTGGGTTTGGGAATGCTCCAACCGAGTTCTGCCAATCCATCAATCAGAAAATCTCGCCTGGTGCGATAGCGTTTTTGCACTTGCTCTAAATAGCTATCGGGTAGCTGAAGTGCGGTTTCGGCGGCGCATTGCAACGCGGCAAATAAACCGTAATCTAAATTAGTTTTTAACGTCCGCAACCCTTGTACGATGCGGCGGTTACCGACCACAAAACCGACGCGCCAACCTGCCATATTATAAGTTTTGGACATGGTATGAAATTCCACGCCAATTTCTTTGGCTCCTGGAATTTCTAGCAAGCTGGTGGGTTGATAACCATCAAATGCTAATTCCGCGTAACACAAGTCGTGAACGAGTAATATTTCATACTTGCGGGCAAACGCGACAATTTCTTCAAAAAATTCGCGGGGGGCAGTTGCTGCGGTAGGATTGCTGGGGTAGTTGAAATAGAGAATCTTGGCTTGTTGGGCAACTTCGTCGGGAATTGCTGTTAAATCGATTACCCAATCGTTTTCCGGTTTTAAAATTAAACTGTGAACCTTGCCGCCAGCGATCGCAGGGCCGCGAAAATGGGGAGGATAGGCAGGGCTTGGGACTAAAATTACATCCCCTGGGTTGATGTAAGCGAGTGCCAGGTGGGTTAAACCTTCTTTAGAACCCAATAAGGGTAACGCTTCGCTATCGGGATCTAGATCGACATCGTAGCGGCGTTTGTACCAAGCGGTGATGGTGCGGCGGAAACTAGCAGTGCCTTCAAACGGCGGATAGCCGTGATTGGCGGGGTTTTTTAGGGCTGCGATCGCAGCCTCAATCACAGGCTCCGGTGCCGATCCATCGGGGTTTCCCATCCCCAAATCTATTAAATCAAGTCCTTGCTCGCGGGCGCGGGCTTTCAATTCGTCTAAACGGGCAAATACGTAAGGCGGTAGTGCTTGCAGTCGCTCAGCGGGACTAATCCAATCCATTTTATATTTCAGATTTCAGATTTTTGATTTTAGATTGAAAGATGGGGAATTGGGAATTGGTAATTGGTAATTGGTAATTGCTAATTGCTAATTTTTCTGAGAAAGCTACTGGGGGTAGGGTTGATTCTATTTTCTGTTTGGTTGGAACGGTTGTCGAGCAAAATGCCTAACCAGGGCGGGTTTAGTTAAATTGTCTGTTTTTACCAAATTTTAATGGTAAAACCCGCCCCTACATTTCTCATGCGCTCACTAGCTCCTCTGCTCCTCTGCTCCTATTCCCCGACTCAATCGGCGTTGTGGTGGAAACCATTGCTGCCATTAATTGTTCGGGTACGACTTTAAACGGTAGGCGGTGGATATCGGAATTGGGATTGCAGGCAATTTCAGCTGCTTGTCGCAATTCTTTTAAGGTAATATTCCCCAATCCCAAATCGTCTAAGGTTTGAGGTAAGCCGATTTCGGCGTAAAATTTCATCAACTGCTGTCTGGCGGTTGCTGCTAGTTGATTGCCCTGCACCATTTCTTCCAATCGCAGTTGCACGAGGATACCGTAAGCGACTTTTTCCCCGTGTAAAGCATCGTGGGCGGCGGGGATATGAGTCAATCCATTATGAACTGCGTGGGCGGCGACGGTGCGACACTGAGCGCCCCCCATTCCGCCAATTACGCCTGCGAGCAATACGGTTGCATCGACAACTTCCCGCCAAGCTTCGCCCCCTGGTTGTTTGAGGGCATCTGCTGATTTTTGGAACAGGATATCGCGTAAAATTCTGGCTTGTTGTACGGCGGCGATAATCAAAGTTTGCTCTGAAGTACCGCTACTAACTGATGCTTCGTACCACTTCGCCAAAGCATCGCCAATTCCGGCGACTAAGGTACGTTGGGAGGCAGTTTGAATCAAACTGTAATCGAGTACGAGCAAATCGGGACAGCGATCTAAGGGTACATCGTACAGGAATGCGCCCTCTGGGGAATAAACGTTAGAAAGTCCAGTCCAGGCGGCACAGGTAGCGCCTGATGTGGGAATGGTGACGATGGGTAAGTGGCATTGGTGGGCGACTAATTTAGCCGTATCGAGGGCTTTGCCGCCGCCAACGCCGATAATAAAGTCGGCTTGGTGCTGTTGGATTTGACTTCGCAACATTGCCAAACTATCCTCGCTACAATCTGGGCTGTAGGATGCCCAAGCTGCGGAGAGTTGTTGAGAAGCGATCGCTGGCTCTAATCTAGATTGAACTACAGCTAGCGTGCTTGAGCCTCCCACCACCAAGGGACGATTGCCGATGCGAGCAAAATCGACGCTCTCAATTGCTAAGTTCCCCCGGATAACTTGCGCGGGGGCAACCGTCAAAGTAAACAAACCAGTAGTAGTTGAAGCTGACACCTTAGACAAAGTTTAACTGGGATTACAACACTACCATGTTATCTGCACAACATTGCTACTGTAGGGCGTTTCACCCCGCTCAATCTTTAAGAGAAATTGAATAAACCCAGCTGGCATAATTAGGATCGCGGTTTTCTGCGATCGCCGTTAGTTTCTCCCGCAGCTTTTCCGTAATTGGACGGTTACTCGATAATTCGTACCCTTCAATTCGCTTCACCGGGGTTATTTTTGCCGCCGTCCCGCTTAAAAACACCTCGTCAGCAATGTACAATTCTGATTTATCCACGGGTCTTTCGATGGTTTTAATCCCTAAATCTTGAGCGACGGTGAGGATACTATCGCGCGTAATACCTTCTAAGATATCCTGCTCGAATCCTGGCGTAATCAGTTGTCCGTTTCGCACCAAGAAGACATTCATGCCCGAAGCTTCGCTGACTTTGCCTTGGGAATTCATTAAAATCGCTTCATCGAATCCCGATTCAACCGCTTCGGTTTTGGCTAAAGAAGAAGTAATGTAAGCGCCGCTGATTTTTCCTCTTAAGGGTAAACTGCGGTCTTCTTGACGATACCAGGAACTGATGCGACAGCTCACCCCATCTGCCGCTAAATAATCGCCTAATTCCAGCCCATACACAAAGAAATCTTTCTCGATTTTATGCAATCTGGGGGCGATTCCCAAATCCGACGTATAAACAAAAGGTCTAATATAAAAAGACGTTGTCGGCTGATTTTTTTTGACCCAAGTTACTATAATTTCTTCGATTTTTTCCGCTGGTAAATCATAGCGCAGCAATTTAGCGCTATCGCTTAAGCGTTTGCAATGGCGGTCTAATCTAAACAGTAAAATATTATCTGGATTTTGCGGATCGGGAATGCCGCGCAAGCCGCCAAACGCTCCGGTTCCGTAATGCAAAGCATGAGTAGCAATCGATATTGTAGCGTTTTCAAAAGGACAAAATTGATTTTGAAAGTAAGCGATTGGCAGAAAATTGTACATGATGTCAGATTTGGGGAAAATGTCAGATTTCAGATTGCAGATTTCAGATTTGGGGAAATAATTACTGATTTTGGATTCCAGATTTCAGATTTATTTTTAAATCTAAAATCTGAAATCTAAAATCTACAATTTTGTTAGTTGAGCAAAATTTTGCGAATAAATTTTGACTTCCAGATTATTATCTTCGCGACTGGCGAGACTGCGCTTGACTTCACCCAAATAAAGCGTTTGAGAAATTCCTGGTTCGGGATGGGTAATAGTGCGCGCTCGAATCAGCAATTGGGCACTTGCAGATCCGGCTCTACCGTAGGAAAATAAATCACCAGCAGCTTGGCGGAGGGTAGCATCTAATTCGGATTCGGTAATTTGATTGGGAACAGCGATCGCTGCCAAGGTCGCCCCATTATCATAAATCACCGAGTAGCGCACTGCACCGGGAATCGCCGTGCGGGTAAACAATCCCAATCCCAAGGCAAACAAACCTGCCGTCAGGACACCCATAAAACTGGTAGCGCCCACCAGCCGAAAGCGGATACCCCATTTTAAAATAAATCCTATCAGGGTAATGGCAGCGCAGACTAAAGTCAGGATACCCGCCCACTGGGAAGCTTGAAAAAAATCAGTTGTTGCTGGCATTTGAGATCTGGCTAATGGCTCATGGCGGACTTTGTCATTATCAGTCAAAAGTTGTTTGCCCAGCAAGCACTCTCGATCTAAGTTTGAGCGAGATCCGATCTCGTTGCGGTGTTTGCTGAATGATTTTTGCGGGCATCCTTAAATTAGCAGGCTCAACTGCCAAATACCATAGTGGGGGTGAAGTACTAACCATGCAAATCAGTCAAATCGGTATAAAATCCCGACAAATCTTAGATCAAAAGCTATTGATAGCGTTATTAATTTTACCTGGGATTCACTTCAGCCTTGCTATTTTATGCCGAGAGCTGTACTTCCAGGATGGCACTACGGCAATTTGGCCTTCGACGGGTGTATATTTAGCGGCAGTGCTGCTGTTGGGATATCGCATCTGGCCTGCTATCCTGGTGAGCGAACTGATTGCCAATAGCTTACTTTTTTATCAAGATAATATATTGTTCGGCAGTAGCCAAGCTTTTATTGCTCTAATTGACCCGCTAGTAGCTGGTTTTCTGATTAATCGTTTTACCCTTCGCCGCCCTATCCTGGAGAAGACTGGAGATGTTTTCCAATTTACTATCTCACTGATGCCTAGTTTGGTGGTTACTACCACGCTTTGCATTACCAGCTTGTGTCTTGTGGGTAAAATGGCTTGGGCAGAATATGGTGATAATTGGTGGGGTTGGTATACTGCAACCTATGCCGGTCAATTGATAGTTGCCCCAGCAATACTAGCGTGGTTTTCCGCATCAAGAGTGCAGAAAAGATATAGCTGGAGAGAGTTGTGCGAGTTGATGCTGCTGGTGTTGTGCGCGATCGCACTCTGTCGCGTGGCTTTTTGGGGCGGCTATCCCTTGGAGTATATCATCATTCCGCTGTTGATTTGGTCGGCGTTTCGGTTTGGGGCGCGAGGATCGACTTTAATGGTAGTGGTGGTGAGTGCGATCGCAATTTATGGCACTTCCCACGGTTTCGGCTCTTTCTACCGTCAGTATATCAAAGAATCTTTGTTGCTTTTGCAATCTTTTATCAGCGTTATTGCCTTAACTACCTATATTTTATGTGCCGCAATTGCAGAAAATAAAATCGCTCAAGCCAAACTCAGAAACTCCAAAAATGAATTAGAACTCCGCGTCGAAGAACGCACCGGCGAATTAAAACAAGCTAAAATTATCGCCGACCAAGCAAACCAAGCGAAAAGTGAATTTCTCGCCAACATGAGTCACGAACTGCGTACCCCTCTTAACGGTATCCTTGGGTACGCCCAAATTCTGCAAAACTCCCAAACTTTTAATCAAAAAGAACGTCAAGGCGTCAACATTATTTATCAGTGCGGTTCCCACCTTCTCACCTTAATTAACGATATCCTAGACCTATCTAAAATTGAAGCCCGGAAAATGGAACTTTACCCCAATGATTTCTATTTTTCCGCTTTTCTGGAAGGGGTAGCAGAAATTTGCCGCCTGAAAGCCGAGCAAAAAGAAATTGCTTTCGACTATCAACCATCTCCTCAACTACCCTCTGCCATACATGCTGATGAAAAACGCCTGCGTCAAGTTTTAATTAACCTCTTGGGCAACGCCATCAAATTTACCAATCAAGGAAAAGTTACTTTCAAAGTCGAAGTAATCAATCCGGCGGCAAATGAATCCAAAATCTGCAATCTGCAATCTGCAATCTGCAATTCCCTAGTTCGCTTTCAAATAGAAGATACCGGAGTTGGCATCAGTGAGGAACAACTAGATAAAATTTTCCTACCTTTCGAGCAGGTCGGCGATACAGAAAAGCGGATGGAAGGAACTGGATTGGGATTAGCTATCAGTCAAAAAATTGTAGCTTTAATGGATAGCACGCTCAAGGTTAAAAGTCAACCAGAAAAGGGAAGTATTTTCTGGTTTGAGGTAGAACTACCCCCAGCATTAAATCTAGAAGTAAATCATCAAAGAATCGATAGAGCTGGGAGAATTATGGGCTTTGAAGGCAAAAAACGCCAAATCTTAATTGTCGATGACCGTTGGGAAAATCGCTCGGTTGTGGTGAATTTACTTTTACCCCTGGGGTTTGAAATTTTTCAGGCTAATAACGGTCAACAAGGGTTAGAAAAAGCCAAAGAAATAGAGCCGGATTTAATTATCTCCGATTTGAGAATGCCGGTAATGGATGGGTTAACCATGACCCAGCATATAAGAGATTTGCCCCATCTGGAAAATGTAGCAATAATTGCTTCCTCAGCCAGCGTGTTTGACTTCCACCGTCAACAAGCTTTAGAGGCAGGTTGCAATGATTTTCTTCCTAAACCTATCCAAGCTTCACAGCTACTAGAACAATTACAAGAACACTTGCAGTTAACTTGGATTTATCAAACTGAAACTGAGTATTCCATCGCCGAAAAATCAGCAGCATATTTAACCAGTGAAATGGTGTTTCCGCCCCGTGAAAAACTTGTTAAACTATATGAAGCCGCTGTGAAGTGCGACGTAAATTTAGTTGAGGTAGAAGCAAAACAGATCAAACAGTTAGACTCTAAATATACAGCCATTACCGATAAGATATTGGCGCTGGCTGAGGAGTTTGACCTAGAAGCAATAACAGAATTGGTAAAACCCTATATTGGCAGCAACTAACCTATGGTGGATTCTCAAAATAGCACTATTTTAATAGTAGATGACAACCCCAACAATATCCGGGTTTTATTTGAGTTTTTGAACCAATATGGCTTCAAAGTATCAGTAGTTAAAAGTGGGGAAACAGCAATCGAAAAAATTCCATTGATTCAACCAGACTTGATTCTGCTGGATGTAATGATGCCTGGAATTGATGGGTTTGAAACTTGCCGACGCTTGAAAGCAGATGCCAGCACAAAAGATATCCCAGTAATTTTTATGACTGCCCTTTCCGATACAGAGCATAAGGTCAAAGGATTGCAGATTGGAGCGGTTGATTACATTACAAAACCCATCTACTTTGAGGAAGTTTTAGCCAGGGTTAACGTGCATTTAGAACTGCGGAAGGCGCAAGTTCAGTTAATCAATGAAGTCGCCGAACGCAAGCAGATTGAAAAGCGACTTCAGCAAACGGTAAAAGACTTAAAAAAAGCTCAAACCCAACTAATTCAAAATGAAAAAATGTCTAGTTTGGGTCAACTGGTGGCAGGGGTGGCACACGAAATTAACAATCCAATTAACTTTATCTACGGTAACATTAGCCATGCAGATGGATATATTCAAGACTTGTTGAGAGTGCTGCAACGCTATCAACAGTATTATCCCCATCCCGTGGCTCAGGTGCAGGCTGAATTAGAAGCAAGCGACATAGATTTTTTACTCCAAGATCTGCCTAAAATCTTAGACTCGATGAAGCTTGGCACCGACCGCATTCGACAAATTGTCAGTTCTTTACGCATCTTCTCGCGCACCGATGAAGCTGAAATTAAATCCGTCAATATTCACGAGGGAATTGATAGCACTTTGATGATTTTAGGGCATCGATTAAAGGCTTTCTCAAGTCGTCCTAATATTGAAGTGGTTAAAGAATACGGCAATTTACCGCTAGTGGAATGTTACCCCGGACAACTTAATCAAGTGTTTATGAATATCCTTAGCAATGCAATTGATGCTTTAGATGAAGCAATTGATATGCAGAAAATATCCAATCCGGCGATCGCAATTATTACCAAAGTGGTGGATGGCAAAACTATAGAAATTCGCATTACCGATAATGCAATGGGAATTCCTGAAGATATTAAACAAAAGATATTTGACCCCTTTTATACAACTAAACCCGTGGGTAAAGGAACGGGTATGGGGCTTTCGATTAGCTACCAAATTATCACGGAAAAGCACGGCGGCACCCTGTCTTGTAAGTCAAAACCGGGACAAGGTACGGAGTTTGCGATCGCTATTCCCCTAATGCAACCTAAACTGGTAAGTCAGTCCTCGGGTTAAAGGTTTCAATTTGCCGCAACTTTTCATACAGTTCCCTCTCCCGCAGACTGGGATTTCTCGGAACTACAATCTGAATTTCCACTAACTGATCGCCGCGATCGCTCTCATTCACAGGATAGCCTTTATTCGCCAGCCGCAAACGCTGACCCGACTTCACCCCTGGCGGCACCGAGATTTTCACTCGTCCATCGAGGGTGGGGACTTCAATTTGTCCGCCCAAAACAGCTTCGCTGGGAGTCACCGGCACAGAACAAACAATATCGTCGCCTTCTATCTTAAAGAAAGGATGGGGTTCAACGGTAATTTTCAGGAACAGATCGCCCCCTTCAATCCCTTGACCGCGCAGGCGGATGCGCTGATCGCTTACCATACCAGGAGGCATGTTAACTTCAATCGAACGCCCATCTTCTAAGCGAATGCGTTGCGCTCCTCCCACATAAGCTTTTTCTAAAGGTATAGTTAGTCTCGCTTCAATATCTTTGCGGGCGGGACGGGGAGAAACCGTATAAGCTACTTTAGTTGTACCGGGCCGAAACGGATCGGCTGTGGATACCGATTGACGGGAATTGAAATCTGCTGTGGTGGCGACGCGACTTTCTTTCCGCCGTCCCAAAAGTTGGTCGAGAAAGCTCTCAAAGTCCTCAAACTGACCGTAATCGAATTTGTCCCCAGATCGCTCTTTGCCATTTTCCCAAGGTTTAGAGGGGCGCGTGCCTTTACCTGGGAAGCCTTTTTTATGCCAATAGCGACTGTACTGGTCGTACTCTGCCCGTTTATCGGCGTCAGAGAGGACTGCATATGCTTCACTAATATCTTTAAATTTTTCTTCGGCTTCTTTATCACCCTGATTCATATCCGGGTGATATTGCCTTGCTAGCTTGCGATAAACTTTTTTAATTTCCTCTGCCGAAGTATCTCTCTCAATACCTAGAATTGCGTAGTAGTCCCGATAGTTTTGCATTGTCTTAGTCATTAAGTTGGCGGTAATGGGTAATGGGTAATGGGTAATGGGTAATGGGTAATGAGTAATTGGTAATTGGTTTTTATTACCTAGTACTATACGGGAAAGGCATTCCGGTAAAAAGTCTTTATACCGAAATGCGCCACCCGTCTTATGCAACTACCAATTACCAATTACCAATTACCAATTACCAATTAGAACCATTCATCATCATCATCATCCCAATCATCGTTTTGGTAATTTTTGCGCTTTGAACTTGAGCCGATGCTATCGGAAGTCTGGCGACGACTTGAGCCGCTATCGTAATAGGGGCGAGAATCTTCGCGATCGCGTCCGTAGGGGCGCGGCTCTTCGCGATTATTGTAATAGGGGCGGGACTCTTCGCGATCGCGTCCGTAGGGGCGGTAGTCTTCGCGATTGTTGTAATAGGGGCGGGATTCTTCGCGATAGTCATCGTCGTCATCATCTCCGGCGAAGACGCGACGAATTGAGCCAAAAAAGTCGTCGTCTTCCTCGCTGAAGCGTTCGCGGATTTCGCGATTTAAGTCGGCGATCGCATCTTGCAAGTCTGACTGCGACCTGTCAATACCCCTGTCGTCGTTTTTAGCCAAACTGTCGCGCAAGTCCCGAATCGCGCTTTCAATCCGGTAGCGGAAGCTGCTGGAAAACTGAGAGCCATAATCAAGCGTTACTTCTCTCAATTGCCGTTCTGCCTGGGAAATCAACGATTCCGAACGGTTACGCTTATCGATGCGTTCCCTTGTCAGTCGATCTTGCGCCGCATATTGTTCTGCATCTCGCAGCATCCGAGTCACTTCTTCATCGCTCAAGGTAGAAGCGCCCTGAATCGTGATAGTTTGTTCCCTACCCGTACTTCGATCTTGGGCGGTTACTTGTAAAATCCCATTGGCATCGATATCAAACGCTACCTGAATTTGCGGGATGCCTCGCGGTGCGGGAGGAATTCCCAGTAGCTTCACCCGTCCCAAGGATTTATTATCCTTTGCCATTTCCCGTTCCCCCTGGAGGACGTGAATTTCCACCAGAGTTTGATTGTTTTCCGCGGTCGAAAAGGTATCCGAACGCCGCACCGGGATTGTAGTATTGCGGGGAATCAATTTTTTCATCACGCCGCCGATAGTTTCCAGACCCAGAGACAAGGGTGTAACATCCAACAGCAGGATATCTTTGAGTTCTCCCCCTAAAATTCCTGCCTGAATTGCTGCCCCCACTGCGACCACTTCATCTGCGTTAATATTTTGATTCGGCTGGATATCAATTAAACTGCGAACCAGTTCTTGCACCATTGGCATTCTGGTTGAGCCGCCAACCAACACCACCTCATCAATTTGATCTGGACTTAGATTAGCATCGCCCAGCGCTCTTTTTACCGGGCGGCGCAAGCGGCTGACCAATTCACCGCACATGCTTTCAAATTCAGACCGCGTGAGACGATATTCTAGGTGAACCGGGCCATCTTCGGTGGCGGCGATAAAAGGTAAATTAATCTCCGTACTGGTGACGCCAGAAAGCTCGATTTTGGCTTTTTCTGCGGCTTCCGTTAGCCGTTGCAAAGCTTGACGGTTGCGCCTTAAATCTATTCCTGCTTCTTCTAGAAATTTATCTGCCAACCAATCAACGATTTTGCGATCGAAATCATTACCGCCTAGCTGAGTGTCGCCGCTAGTGGCTTTGACTTCAAATACTCCATCTCCCACATCCAAAATCGAGACGTCAAACGTGCCGCCGCCTAAATCGAATACTAGAATCGTTTGATTTTGTTTGCGGTCGAGTCCGTAAGCTAACGCTGCTGCGGTTGGTTCGTTTAAAATCCGTTTTACTTCCAATCCGGCAATCCGTCCTGCATCCCGCGTTGCTTGTCGCTGAGAATCGTTAAAATAAGCCGGAACAGTAATTACTGCACCCGTCACCGGCTGCCCTAAATAGCGGCTGGCTTCATCTGCCAACTTTCGCAGCACCATTGCCGAAATTTCTTCGGTGGCAAATTCTTTATTCAGACGGGGACACTTGATTTTGAGGTTGCCTTGTTCGTCTTTGCGAATGCCGTAGGGGACTCGCTTTAATTCCGGGTTGATTTCGTCGTACTTGCGACCGATGAAGCGCTTGACGGCGTAAAAGGTATTTTGGGGGTTTAGAACAGCTTGCCGCCGCGCCATTTGTCCGACGATGCGTTCTCCTTCTTTGCTAAAAGCTACTACAGAGGGAGTTGTTCGCATTCCTTCGGCATTGGCGATGACAACCGGCTTGCCACCCTCCATTACGGCTACCACTGAGTTGGTTGTACCCAGGTCAATGCCGACTACTTTGCCCATGCGTTGCTGTTCTCCTGGTGAGTCTTAATAAAATGTTGAGAACCTTTGCTTGGATTCATTCTATCTTGCGGTTGGGTATGCACGGTGGTAAGGGGAAAGGGGAAAGAGGGGGAAAGAGGGAAAAGAGGGGAAAGGGGGAAAGGGAAAAACGGGAAAAGGGAAACACTCTTGGGGAGGAATAGATATGCGGGATGGGAATCGACAGAGAAAACAGATCTATTGCTTTAGCTATTGACTTTCCCCCCCTTCTTCCCCTTTCTCCCTTCCCCCCTTTCCCCCTTTTCCCCCTTTTCCCCCTTTTCCCCTTTCCCCTCTTTTCCCCCTCTTTCCGCTTTCCCCTTGCACATAATAAGAAAGAATTGGGATTTTTTACTTTTGTGCCAACATGAGCAAGATTGCCCTGAATTTAATTGCCATTTCTGTTTTTGCGATGACGCTTTCGGTGTTGCTGGGGCCGTTGATTAATTTATCACCTGCGGTTGTGGCGATCGCAACCTTCGCTATTTTGGGATTGGCTACGTTGGATTCTTTCACTTGGCAAGGACAGGGAGCCACCTTGCTTTTAGATTGGCTGGCAAATTTAGACCCCAAGCATCGCGCCCGGGTACTGCGCCACGAAGCGGGGCACTTTCTGGTGGCTTACCTGTTAGCAATTCCGGTCACGGGTTACGCTCTCAGTGCTTGGGAAGCTTACAAGCAAGGTCGCGCAGCCTATGGCGGCGTTGCCTTTGACGACGAGCAATTAGCCGCGCAAATCCAAACAGGTATCTTATCGGCACAAATGTTAAACCGTTACGGCACGGTTTGGATGGCGGGAGGGGTGGCGGAAGATTTAGTCTACGGCAACGTCGAAGGCGGCGCGGAAGACCGGGAAAAACTCCGCACGGTTTTAGCTCAAATCGGTCGCAACCCTGCTGCCTATCCCCAGCAAGAACGCGCTTTTGCTTTGCAAGCTCGTACTCTACTGCAAGCCCACTGGTCTGCCTATGAAGCCCTCGTGGCGGCAATGGAACGCGGCGATGATGTGCATTCTTGCTATAGCATAATTGAGCAGCATTGTCAAATGGCTAATTGCTAATGGCTAATTGCTAATGGGTAATTGCTAATGGCTAATTGCTAATGGCTAATTGCTAATGGGTAATTGCTAATGGCTAATTGCTAATGGCTAATTGCTAATGGCTAATTGCTAATGGCTAATTGCTAATATCACATCTTGCGCCTACCCGATAAACAGCCTCCAAATAAATTTGGGGCTGAAAGCTTAAGTGAGCTAAAGCTAACTAAAATCAAGGTTTTAACCCGTTTCAACGGGTTTTAGCTTTAAGCCAGAAATTTATTTCTGGGCTTAGTGCAAGATGTGAGTAATGGCTAATTGCCTGGTTTTTGACATGCTCCCTCAGCTCCCCCAGCTCCCTCAGCTCACTCTGCGGCAACTACTTGATTGCGCCCAGAGGTTTTAGCTTTGAGTAGATTTTGATCGGCGCGGTTGATTAAACTGACGCCGTTGGCGTCATCGGTTGGTTGTAGCGTGGCGACGCCGATACTAACGGTAACTGGTAGCGCTAAGTTGGCATCAATCGCAAAAGGTTGTTTGCCGATAAGATTGTTGAGGCGATGGGCAACTCCTTCTGCTTCCTCTAGATTGGTGTTGCTGAGAACGATAACGAATTCTTCGCCACCGTAGCGGAAAGGGGTGTCTTGAAACCGCAGGTTGTGCCGCAGACGTGCCGAGAGTAACTGTAGCAAGCGATCGCCCGTTAAATGACCGTATGTGTCGTTGACCGATTTGAAATAATCTATATCTAAAACCAGCAAGCTTAAAGGTGTGGTGCGGTGGCGGGCGTTCTGAATTTGCCGGGGTAGTTCCCAGTCTAGCGCTCGCCGGTTGCTCAGTTCTGTCAGCGGATCGGAGAGTGCGATCGCGCTAAGCAAATCGTTGGTACGCATCATATTGCGGTATATTTGCACCCGCGCGATCCCGGTTCGTATTTGCGTTTGAAGTAAATGATTTTGCAGTTTCCAGCCAGTTTTTGACTGTAAATCTTCCAGTTCCTGCAACGCTAGCAGCAGAAAGGCATCTGCCCCCCCTTCTAGGGCAGCTGTTCTACAGGCTAACTCCCAATTCCAGCCAGGAACGATTTCCTCGCTCTGGGTTTCAGGTTGATCGGCGATCAAAATACAATATATCCAAGCCAGACTGGTCTGTTGTTTGAGCTGCCGACAAAGATCCAAATTGCCTACCAAGCTAGCTTGCAAAATCAGCACGTCAGGCTGTTGTGCTTGAATTAGATGCTGGGCTTCTTTCGGGGTGGATGCGACATCTACATCACAAGCTGGTAAAGTCTCAAGCCGGTCTAAAATTGTCGCTTGAAAGTCATTGCCACCAACTACAAGAATGGAACCATCCATTGGCGTGAGGCGTTGGGTGGGAAAGTATACGATTTGACCCTGGTCAGGCGAGATAACATTCACGGTTAGTAGAACATAAAGTGGTGACCCAAACAAGAGCAACAAGACACCCCGACCGATTTTTTATCAGTATATCTTCTGCTTTTCGTTCAGCCACCGATTGTATTTTTAACGTTTTTTTTGCTTCTACAACGAGTCTGATTGATTTCCCGGCTAATTAGTATAAATTAACACAATCTTTATAGAAGATACTTTGGGCAGGTAAAAGCTTATCAGTAAAATTTATATTAGTTATAGGTTACACAAATAACCGTTTTTTTGCGTAAGTAAAATCCACATATTTGACGCGGTCAGTAAATAGTGCTTGCTCATGGCTAATTGCTAATGGCTAATTAGCGATCGCCAGCTTGATTAGTTTGAATAGGATACAAGAACACACCGAACATGGTGATGTGGGAAATGTCTCTGCCAAGTTCTTCTCGGAGGGGTATGCCTTCTTGGTCGCACTAATTTTTTCCAGGGTTAGGGAAGAGTTTTTTACGCATTTAATGTATTATTAATTACTTAAAAATCTTAAAATCTACGAAAAAACCGATGGTGTCCGTTGAGGGTGACGCTGGCCTAAAAACACCGCGAGCCTAACTGAAGGCAGCTAGGCTCACAAGAATGCGTTGTTCGATTTTTCAAGCGTTATATCGTCAACTAGGACAAAGAATTAACTGTATACTACTAAGGTGGACAAGCCTTGCAGCTTCACAACCACGGTCTTTAACGAGTTGTTTTTTACCAGACTTCGGTTTGGCTTTGCTCTCGCTGCGAGAGCGTTTTGCCACTGACAACGATGCTTTTCCTTGGTCTAGCTGCAACTGGGTCTTAGACGGGGGACACCAGGTCTTAACCCTGAAATTTCCGTTCTTTTGGTATCCAATATCAAATTAACATGAGGATTTCTTCCCGCTCTACCCCATTAATCAAACTTGATGAGTCTTCACGAACTGCAAAGGAGCTGGGGGAGCTGAGGGAGCTGAGGGAGCTGGGGGAGCTGAGGGAGCTGAGGGAGATGGGGGAGCTGGGGGAGGATAGTCAAAAACTCGGCAATTACCAATTACCAATTAGCAATTAGCCATTAGCAATTACCCATTACCCATTACCCATTACCGATAACCAAAATGTAAAAATAAATAAACCCTTGAAATTCTAGTTCGTAGTTCGTTATAAAAATCCATGTCTTTTTTTCCCCAGTTTGAGAGCGGTAGCGACATCCGGCAAAAATTCCTCGATTTTTACGCCCAGCGAGGACATCAAGTCCTGCCTAGCGCTTCTTTGGTGCCAGAAGATCCCACCGTACTGCTAACCATCGCTGGGATGCTACCGTTTAAACCGATATTCTTGGGACAGCGCGCGCCTCAATTCCCCCGCGCTACTACCTCCCAAAAGTGCGTCCGGACTAACGATATCGAGAACGTAGGACGCACGGCAAGACACCACACGTTTTTCGAGATGCTGGGAAACTTCAGCTTTGGGGATTATTTTAAAGCACAAGCGATCGCCTGGGGTTGGGAACTCTCCACCCAAGTCTTTAATTTACCCCCAGAACGCCTCGTCGTCAGCGTGTTTGAAGAAGATGACGAAGCTTTTGCCCTGTGGCGCGATAAAATTGGCGTCCCGGAAGCCAGAATTAAACGCATGGGCGCAGATGATAATTTCTGGGCATCTGGTCCAACTGGCCCTTGTGGCCCTTGTTCGGAAATATACTACGATTTTCACCCGGAACGCGGCGATGAAAATATCGATTTAAACGATGATTCCCGCTTTATCGAGTTCTACAACCTGGTATTCATGCAATATAACCGGGATGCCGATGGGAATTTAACTCCTTTGGCAAATCAGAATATCGATACGGGAATGGGTTTGGAACGGATGGCACAAATTTTGCAGAAAGTTCCAAACAATTACGAGACAGATTTAATTTTCCCGATTATTAAAACGGCGGCGGATATTGCTGGGATTGATTACAGTAAAGCCGATGAGAAAATTAAAGTATCTCTCAAAGTAATTGGCGACCACGTGCGCGCCGTGGTTCACATGATTGCCGATGAAATTCGCGCGTCGAATATCGGACGGGGATACGTGTTGCGCCGGTTGATTCGTCGCGTGGTGCGTCACGGGCGATTAATTGGGATTGAAGGGGAATTTACTACTAAAGTGGCAGAGAGTGCGATCGCTCTCTCCGAATCTGCCTATCCCAATGTCCGCATCAGGGAAGCGCAAATTAAAGCCGAATTGCAACGGGAAGAATCTCGTTTCCTCAAAACTTTGGAACGCGGGGAAAAACTGCTGGCTGAAATTATCGAACAGTTGCAGAAGGAAGGCAAAACCGAGATCGGCGGCGAAAGTGCTTTCACTCTTTACGATACTTACGGTTTCCCCTTAGAACTGACGCAAGAAATCGCGGAAGAAAATCACCTCACCGTCGATACCGCTGGTTTCGATGTGGAAATGAAAAAGCAGGTGGAACGCGCTAAAGATGCCCACGAAACTATCGACTTGACGGTACAAGGTTCGCTGGATAAGTTAGCGGAACAAATTAAAGTGACCGAGTTTTTGGGATATTCTGAAGCAGCGACTCAAAGCGTTGTCGAAGCAATTTTACTCGCTGGAGAAGCGGTAGAAGAAGCAGACGCCGGAACCAACGTACAAATTGTTTTGGATCGCACGCCATTTTATGCCGAATCTGGGGGACAAATCGGCGATCGCGGTTATATTTCCGGTAGCGATCTGCTCATCCGAATCGAAGATGTGAAAAAAGAATCGGATTTCTTTGTCCACTTTGGACGCATCGAACGCGGTACGTTAAGAGTAGGCGATAAAGTATCCGCGCAAATCGATCGCGCTTGTCGTCGTCGCGCTCAAGCCAATCATACCGCAACGCATTTATTGCAAGCCGCATTGAAAAAGATCGTCGATGATTCGATCTCCCAAGCAGGTTCTTTAGTCGCCTTCGATCGCTTGCGGTTTGATTTTAACTGTCCTCGTCCTTTGACATCAGAAGAAGTGCAACAAGTGGAGGAACAAGTTAATACTTGGATCGCCGAAGCACATTCTGCCCACATTTCTATATTGCCCATAGAAGAAGCTAAAGCAAAAGGCGCGATCGCTATGTTTGGGGAAAAATACGGCGAAGAAGTCCGCGTGTTAGACTTCCCCGGCGTATCTATGGAATTGTGCGGAGGGACTCACGTCAGTAATACTGCTGAGATCGGCGTATTTAAAATCGTCTCCGAAGCAGGCGTAGCGTCGGGCGTGCGACGGATCGAAGCCGTCGCGGGGCCAGCGGTGTTAGATTATCTCAATGTGCGGGATAAAGTAGTGAAGGAATTGAGCGATCGCTTTAAAGTCCAACCCGAAGAACTACCCGAGCGCATCACCAAACTGCAAAACGAAGTAAAATCCACCCAGAAACAGCTTGATATAGTGAAAGGGGAATTGGCGATCGCTAAATCTGACCAATTGCTAGCACAAGCTGAAACCGTCGGCGATAGCAAAATTATCGTTGCACAACTGGGAGACGTTGACGCCGAATCTCTCAAAACCGCCGCAGAAAGATTGCAGCATAAATTGGGTAACGCTGCGGTAGTTTTGGGGTCAATTCCCGAAGCCGATAAGGTGAGTTTGGTAGCATGTTTTAGTCCAGAAGTCAATAAAAAAGGACTGCAAGCTGGCAAATTTATTGGGGGAATTGCCAAAATCTGCGGCGGCGGTGGCGGCGGACGCCCGAATTTAGCCCAAGCAGGTGGACGGGATGCGAGTAAGTTAAAAGAAGCTTTGGAAATGGCTCGAAATCAGTTGGTTGAAGGGTTGTAGCGATTAAGCCGATCCCCCCCAACCCCCCTTGCCAAGGGGGGCTTTTGAGGAAAGATGGGCGAGATGTTTCGCTGGTGGTAAAATCGATCCCCCCCAACCCCCCTTGCCAAGGGGGGCTTAAGAGAAAAAATCGATCCCCCCAACCCCCCTTGCCAAGGGGGGTTTAAGAGAAAAAATCGATCCCCCCAACCCCCCTTGGCAAGGGGGGCTTTTGAGTATTGATATCGTGTACGTTAGCATCGGATTTATACAGTTAATTGCGTTGTAGGGGCGGGTTTTACCAACCAATCCTTGGAACCACGAGATATCTGATTAAACCCGCCCCCCGCGTGGGATGCCCTTTGCAACCGGACACGATCGGAGCGATCGCTCGCATATTGTATTCTGACCGCCCCTCTTGACGGTTGGAACTAATGCCGCTATGCTCAACAACTATAGGTTGCCAAACCCTGAACCGGACGGCAACCTATGTAGAGCGAAAATCTAGTTTCGCTGCCCAAAGCCGGTGGAACGGCAATGGACAGCTTGACCCCCCAAACTGTTACGAGCAGTCGGGAGGCTAATTGAGAATTGTAACATTTTCTCGGTAGCCACCCTGCTTTCTCATGGCTGCGGGGTGGCTAGATTTTTGGCTTTTCTGAGGAAAACCTAAAAATCAGGAGAAAATATCATGGCAGAGGAATTTCGTGCGGATTCTTTCGGATCTGACAGTTCTAATTCTGAACCATCCGAACCAGAACGGGAAGCGGTGCGGATTCTGATTATCAGTTCTAATGCCGGAATCCGAGAAACGATCAACACGTTGTATCAAAAAGACTTTGCACAGGTAGACGACTGGACGCCAGTGCAACCCGCAGTCAATTATCCAGGCGAGTTGGTGACGATTCTGGTGCGTTACCGTATTCGACAAGAAGGCGATTCGCTGCAAGGGTAGCGCCAGCTTCACGGGCATCGGGACGGTAAATTTTAGTAACGCAAGTTGCTAGCGATCGAGCCGATCCCCCCCAACCCCCCTTGCTAAGGGGGGCTTTTGAGAACTTGAGAATTCGGGTTTCTTAGAGAAACCCGGATTCTGTGAATGCGATCGCACAAAACCCACCGATGCACAAAAAAGCGATATGGCACAATCAAAACAAATGCTTGAGGGTTGAATTATGACAGGAATAATCCCGAAAATATTACCTCTGGAAAACGGCGATCGCATTACCAGGGCAGAATTTGAACGACGCTACGATGCCATGCCCAAATTGAAGAAAGCCGAATTAATTGAAGGAGTTGTATACATGGGATCGCCAGTTCGAGTTATTCACGGCACACCACATGCTTATATCATTGGATGGTTGTTTGCTTACAGGGCAGCTACACCTGGGGTTGCTCTAGCAGACAATACCACAGTTCGCCTCGATCCAGATAACGAACCCCAACCCGATGCACTGTTGCGAATTGAAGTTGGCGGGCAATCAACAATTAGTGAAGATAGTTATGTCGAAGGTGCGCCGGAATTTATTGCTGAAATAGCGGCAAGTAGTGCTTCCTATGACTTGCGAGAAAAATTAAGAGTTTATCGGCGCAACAGGGTTCAAGAATATCTAATTTGGCAAGTTTACAACCAAAGAATCGATTGGTTTCGCTTAAGAGAAGGTGAATATGTTGCTTTATCAACAGATGAAGCTGGAATTATTAGAAGCGAAGTTTTTCCAGGTTTGTGGTTATCAGTCCCAGCTTTAATCGCGGGGAATTTGGTTGAGGTGCAGTCGGTGTTGCAGATGGGGTTGGCAACGCCAGAACATCAAGCTTTTGTTGAGCAAATGAATGGTTAGGGAGCGTGCGATCGCATCTTTAAATTCATCCAATTATATAAGAAAATTTACTATGGTAGCTAATCGTGAATCTAAATACATGACTCCCCAAGAATATCTAGAATGGGAAGAAAAACAACCAATTAAATACGAATATATCAACGGCGAAGTGTTTGCCATGACTGGGGGAACTATTCCCCATACTTCGATTGCCCTTAATTTAGCTTCAGCCCTGAAATCTCACGTCAGGGGTAAAGGGTGTAAAGCGTTTATGGCAGATGCCAAAGTAGGTGTATCTGAAAATGGCCCCTATCACTATCCTGATGTGATGGTAACTTGCGATGAAAGGGACAGAAACGCTATTGAAGCAATTTATCATCCCTGTCTAATTGTGGAGGTTCTTTCGCCGAGTACAGAAAGTTTTGATCGCGGGAAAAAATTCCAACACTATCGCCGTATTTCCACTCTCAGAGAATACGTTTTGATTGATGCGGAACAGATGAATGTTGAAGTTTTCCGCCTAAATGATAGAGGAATTTGGGAACTTTATACTTATGCAGAAGGAGAGGAGATTTATTTAAGTAGCGTTGATTTTCGGTGTGCGATCGCGCTTGTATATGAAGATGTAGTGCTAGAATCTGACGAGGAAGTTGGAATCGCGTCTTGAACAGAAATTTTGGCTTTCGGTTTCTACTCACCAGCCATTTGTAAAATCCGATTATAGAGGGCTTCAGTTACCCAAAATTCGGCTTGATTAATTAAATTATCCAGCACAGATTTGACTGATGGAATTAGCCCTCTTTGTTTAGCTTCAATTAAAACGCCTAAAATCCCAATGAATTTTAATTGATTATTAGCAGCAACTTTTCTACCTAATTCCTCGTCTATTAAAAGCCAGTCTGCCTGCAATTCAATTGCCAGTGCGATCGCTTCAGATTCACCTTGATGGAGTTGATTTAGAAGCGAGTTGACTAGCGTGCGGTTAGTCACTTGCTGGACTTGAATCCAATTGAATGTTTGAACTTCGGTAGCGCCTGGAATTGTATCGCCTGCGCTAGTTAATTCCTGATAAACGGCTTGGGGAATGATAATAGTACCATAGAGTTGTTGCAGCAAGTTTAGCTGTCCCACAGCAGCTAGGTTGGTAATTGGGGAAGTATTGCTAACAACAATCATAATCTGCCCATGTCGCGCAGGGCTTTGATGTCAGCTTCAAAATCTTCCACATCGTAATGAATTGGTATTTGACGACGGGCGAGTTCGTGTTGAAATTGAAGTAGGTGCATTCCTGCTAGGTGACTGGCTTTGCCGATGCTGATTTTCTTTTGTTTGAAAAGCATAATGATAATTTCCAGCAGTAACTCGGTTTCTGATATACCGCTGGCTTTGACAATTTCATCGGAAATGACTAGGCTCATGGTGTTTTCTGTTTGTCAGGCTGAATGCTTTTGAAGCGATCGTAACATGAGTATCGCACCTCTGTCTCATCTAACCTAAGTGCGAATTGATTGCGCCCATTCCCGTAGGCAATTAGCCAGATTTTGGCGGATAGTCATAGTATTAGGATGACTGACACCTAACACTCGTTCCGCAAGTTCTAAAGCTTGCAAATACAAAGGTTCTGCTTCGCTGTACCGTCCTTGAGAATCGTAGAGTCCTGCCAGATTATTCAAACTGCTGGCAACATGGGGATGGTCTTCTCCCAGCAGTCTTTTTGTCAATTTTAAAGCTTGCAAATACAAGGGTTCCGCTTCGCTGTACCGTCCTTGAGATTTGTAGAGATATGCCAGATTATTCAAACTTTGGGCAATATCGGGATGGCCTTCTCCCAACAGTATTTTTCTCAATTCTAAAGCTTGCAAATACAAGGGTTCCGCTTCGCTGTACCGTCCTTGCTCATTGTAGAGTGATCCCAGATTATTCAAACTGGTGGCAACATAGGGATGGTTTTCTCCCAGCAGTCTTTTTCTCAATTCTAAAGCTTGCACTAACAAGGGTTCCGCTTCGCTGTACCGTCCTTGAGATGTGTAGAGATTTGCCAGATTATTCAAACTGGTGGCGACATCAGGATGGTCTTCTCCCAGCAGTCTTTTTGTCAATTCTAAAGCTTGCAAATAAAAGGTCTACTGGGTTTTGTTAGAGCGATCGCGCTGTTGATCAAAGATCCGATCCCCCCCAGCCCCCCTTGCTAAGGGGGGTGTAAGAGTGGGTGTGTGCTGGGTTTTGTCAGAGGGATCGCGCTGTTGA
>ERZ1066124.217-NODE-217-length-52479-cov-19.058179_pt1 | contig 52479 bp, 46 predicted proteins | sample MGYA00382771_ERZ1066124 | MGnify/ENA primary metagenome ERZ1066124 (study PRJEB33369, sample SAMEA5778354) | biofilm metagenome | biome: Industrial cooling water; feature: Water cooling tower basin; material: Biofilm | place: United Arab Emirates | collected... | reverse complement strand
TTCGTTTAACGCCACCACCTATTGACCCCGTTCCTTTTGAGAAACTAGCAACAGAAATTTCGAGACTACGAGCGCAATTAATTTGGGTGCGGCTCTTCTCAGAAGACTTATTTCGTTGGGTTAGAAGCCTGGATTCAATATATAACAAGCATTTTAACTTTTAAACGGTCTTAAAATCGCTACCCTCAAATTCAGAATTCAATCTTTATTTTTACAGCATAGCGTCGCGTTACGTGAATAGAAGGATTTTTAGCCTACTTTTTCTCTAAAGCTTTAAGGCGCCGTTCAATAGCTCGACAACTAAAAGATATATATAGACGGAGGTAGAGATGTGTACCGCGTCGTTTGAAAAGAGCCGCACCCAATTAATTTTGGGAACAGACGGCGCCAACAACGAGGTAGAAGATACCGATGATTGGGAAAATTAAGAAGGGTAAAGGTTTTGCAGGACTAACCAAGTACATTTTAGAAAAAGAAGAAGCACAGCTTATTTGTACTAATCTGGCAGGAGAAACTCCCCAAGATTTTTATAAACAGCTTGCAGCAACTTGCTGTCTCAACCCCAGAGTACAATCGCCTGTTAGCCATATCAGTATTAGCTTTGCACCGTTTGAGAGACCCCAACCTAAACAGCTACAGCAAATTGTTGAAGATACCATGAAGGGCATGGGGTTTGACAAAAACTTATATTTTGCAGCCACTCACAATGACCGCGACCACTTCCACTTACATATTGCTACAAGCCGTATCAATATAGATGGTGAATGTGTATCTGATTGGTGGGATAAGCGGAGGCTAGAAAAAGTCCTGAGAAATTTAGAATCCGAATTTGGCTTAACGCCTGTACCGTGTTCTTGGGAGATAGAACGCGCGGCGCCTTCATGTGGTCAAAAAAGACGCATGATGCGTGAGAGGCAAGATTTTGAAGCAGGACTATGTGATAAGCCAGCAAGTAAAAGCGCGGTTGAGAAAATTCAGGATGCGATTGACGCGACCATTCAACCAGGAATAACAATGACCCAATTTCTTGAGAAATTGGCTTCAAGAGGTATACAAACAAAAGTCAAAGTTACAACAGAGGGCGAAATACAAGGAATCTCTTATTCGATAGACTCTATAGCATTTCAAGGTAGAAAATTGGGCAGGAATAGTAAAGCTTGCACCCTAAAAGGACTTGTAGCGCGCGGTGTAGACTTTAACTTAAAACGTGATGTTATGGCATTGGCGCCGTGTATTGAAAATGATAACCAAGAAAATAACCAAACAACAATAGCTGCCTTGACTACCAAAATTAAAAATCATCCACACAATTTCTACTTGAATACTCCTGATAAGCAAAAACAATCAACTGCTCAAGCACGAGAAAAGGAGTTTCAACTAGAGCTTGACTAACTTTTAAACTGCGAGATTGGCTATGTTAACCGTATTATAATTTGTTTTATGCTTCAACTGTACGTTGTTTTTATTCGGCAATAATACCCATAATAATATCTGCTGCAATATCAGTTTTTTCTGGTGCGCGTATAAATAGACAGTAGAATATTTCGTTCTCGGTTTTACATTATAATCGTATATTTATTGCAACAATCTTATCTTTTTAATCTAACCGAATCATTCCATTATCAGTAATTTCGGCTTCTGGATAAAAACAAATTTGGATTGCCAAATCTATAAGTTCTTCTAACTGTAGTTTCCTAGCATGTATGCGTGACCAAAGAGTAGGAATCCAGATATTATTATGAGGTTTATATCTAATAATATATTTTTGGGAAGCAGCTTCTATTGTAGTCTCCGTATCACCAGAACTTATAATATTTGCTACAAGCTCTTTTGTATTACGCTCCCAAACAGCTCCCCAAAGTCCATCATTGCAGTCAGCATCGCCTTCATTAACGACCATACGTAATTGCATGGTTTCACCATCTGCTCCAACAATGTTAAAATCAAACCAGTAATATTTTCCTATATCCAGTCCATTTTGAGCATGATATACGTGATGTTCAGGAGTATTTGGGCAATCAATATATGCCATTGTAGGACACTGCCCTAAAACAGATATTGGCTGAAGAGGAACAAACATTTCATCTTTGTTAAATATTTCTCTTCGATTAAAAGCTTGTGTTATCCATTTTGGGAGTTCTGTACCTAAAGAATACTTAACGGGTGATAAATTATTAATACAATTAGGCCACATAATTTATTGTTTGACTTTTCAGTATTGATTTTATGCTTATGTTATAGCTAAAAATATCTCTATAGAGAATGAGGAATATACTTATACTATATTTTACGTGTATCTACCTAAAGACTACTAGTGTCACTTCAAATTGAATCAACAGCTACTTAGCCATTTTCGAGTCCTTGCCAAACTTGATCAATCTTGATTGTTTGCCCTGTTCGAGCTTCATGCCAAGCAGTACGAAAATCCTCTAAAATTACTTCATCGGAAGTATCATCCTCCGAGGCTTCTGCTTCTTCTGGGATAAGGACAATTACTTCAACACGACTGTTCTTGTCTGTCATTATGGGTCGATCTAACATCAGTTGCCCATGTTCATCAATCTTTGCCATCACTTTGATCGCTTTCATTAGTTTTCCAAATTCTTATAGTATAATGCTTCACGGCGCGTCTTCATTTTAAGCATACACAAATTTTTAGGATTGGTGGGCATGACGCTGTGTTCTAGCGTGTGAGCGTCAATATAGGCAAAATACTAATGTGTCCTCTACTTACACAAATCATTTTTAATAAATTTCTTCTTTTAATCTGATTATTTTTTGGTATATAAAATCACATTCAATCAGGAGAACAGTAAGATGACAATATCAAGCGATATCAGAAATAAATTTAACTCAAAAGCAGTTAATTTTATTGATGAGCTAGAAAATATTCCCTGGTTACAAAATGTTGGTAAAGATTTACACATGGCTGAAGTAACGCAGTTATTTTATTGGAACAAGGCATGGGAAACTTTACAAAACGATAATTGGATAAATGCTACATTTCACGAACATGTAGATAACATGAATACAATTTGGGATATTGCTTATGACAAAGCTTTAGAAGTCGTATACAAATCAGCGTATTGTCACAAATTTGAAGATGGTATAAGTGTAGCAGATGCAATTGCTTATGATGTTGCGGCTGCTGCTGTTGAAATTTCAACACGAGGTTCCAGTACTTTCTTTAGTGATTTAATGAAGTGGTATCGTAGTGGACATTTTCCTTGTGGCTGGGATGGGCAATACCCTGATGGTAAACTAATTGTCTATTAGGATTATATTATATGTGAATAATACATAGTGCGTTACGGAAGACAGATTTTTTGCTTCATTGTTTATTTTTAGGCGCCGTAACACATCCCAGTATGGATTATAGCAATCCTAAATGATTTGTGAAAAATGCAAAATGTTTTGGATATTTAATCTTATTTACTAATAAAACTTAAGCTCGTCACCCCCTTCGGGGGTGACGGCGCCATAAAAATTAAACGAAAAAGTATGTAAGAAACTTTGAATGTAGACTTACTCTAAAAAATAGCACTCTGTTTACACATAGCGGCGCCTGCTGCCGATAAAAATTAGGTACAGTAACTTTATACAAGAGAGTTTGAAGTTTTGGTAAACAGTTTTAAAATCAATTATAAATATAGCCTAGATTCATTATATAGTAATAGTTACGGGCTTCTAAAGTTAATGGAACTCTCAAATTTCAGTTTAATTGGAGCAGCAATTACTACCATAAGCCGCAAGCCACACTCAGCACGCACACACTCTTTGTGCGCGCAGACAAAACTTTTATTAATGAATGCGTGTATATGAGAAGCGTCAAACCGTGTTCAAGCCTGAATAGTTATCAAAAATTGGGTCGTACATGAACATTTTTGGAAAATCAAAAATTTGATGGTTAGTAACAAATTCAAATAACTTTTTAACATGGAAAAATGATTTACATAAATGATAAAACTCCCTCACAAAATTTTTAGCGTGGAGCCAAATATCTTCTACAGGGTTTTGCGTTGGGTCATTTGGAGCAAACCGAATACAAGTAACTTTCCATTCATCTTCATTTAAGTCTTTATTAATCTTATCTAAATAATCTTTAAATTCTAACGAGCGGTGATAACTAGCCCCGTCCCAAATTAAAACAATACGACTTTTGGGATACTGAGAAATTAAATATTCTACGAAAGCAATAGCGTTTTTTGAGTTACCCTTATTACAAGGTTTAATTAGAAACTCTTGTGTGTAATAGTTCAAGGCGCCAAAGTAAGTTTGTCTTTCCTTTTCGTTTAATACTGGAATTTCAATTCTTTCCTTTTTATTTCCCCAAATGTAACCACAGATATCTCCCCATAAAAGATGACATACCAGAATCAAAAAATACTACTAGCTCTCCCGATACTATCTGGCTTTGGTGTGCTTGAAGCCACGCTGTTATTTCTAGTTTTTTTTTGCTACTAAATCTTCATCTTTACGAGGATTTTTTTTCTGTGTCTTTTTCCAACTAATATTAGCCTGTTTAAATAAGTCGTAATAACTTTGATTTGATTCAAATATCACACTAAAAATATCCTCTAAATACTCTTTTAATTCTTCTAGATGCCAATAATTTTTTTGTTGAAGCCAGTTTATTACTATTTGCTTTTGTATTGAATCAAGATAACTTTTAGACCCTTTATATTTTAGTCTTAGTCCTGCAACTCCTTGTTCCGCAAATATATATTTCCATTTGTTTACAAAACCCACAGACACCCCTAAAATATTTCCAATCATTGAATAGCTATAGTTTTGCATCACCATCTGTACAGCCAACGCTCGTTTTAATTCTCTGGGGTCTGGATTCGATTGAATAAAATGTATTAAATTATCCATATGTACTATTCATCACCCTGTTAGCACTGCTAAATTTCAGTATACCAACAACTGTAATTTTTCACTTCAGATGCGCGGATTGCTATATCTAAAGTTTCTTAAATAATTATGAAGTTTAACTTTTATTGCGCCGTGACCCCCTTTGGGGGTCACGAGCTTAAGCTTTGTTAGTAAACAAGATTAAACATCCAAAAAATTTCATTTTTTTCACAACTCATTTAGGATTGCTATATAGTGCTTTATGTCATGTAATGAGACAGTTTATAGTCACCGAACGGCAACAGTTGCCGTTCGATAATTTATGTTTATTATCCAAAGCACGATAAGTCAAACCATCTGTATATATATCAATAGCGATAAACAATTACATGTCTTGTGGTCTAGGCGCCAACAAGAATATTTAGAGCAAAATAGGCACAGAACAAGTTGATAGCTTAACCTCATGGCAGAGGCAGTTAATCGTTCACCCATCACTGACCCTGAAGATTTAAATTATATTTCAGGTGTTGTAAGCCAAGTATTGGAGGATAAACATGAATTAGGCTCTATTAAAGATGTGCAGTCTGCTTTAAGTGCAGTTAGCTTAGAACAAGGTCGAGAGTTTCAAATAAATTTAGTCTTTGAAGAAAGTCAACTGGCTGGGTTTAATTTTTCGTTTAAAAGCGAACCAAATAAAACTACCCCGACTATACCTTTTAAGCAACAGCAGCTTAATGTAGACACACGAAGCGGTGATATCATACCGCACAAGCAAGAGACAACGATTGATGTAGTAACATCTAAGCCAAGCCAGCATCTCTCAATTCCTGCTAATTCGAGTAGTGAAATAATTGTTGCACCTGGACTACAAGTTGAAGGTCAACGCATTATTACTCCAGATGTCGAAGTTGAAGAAGCTCTCAAATCACCATCCTCAAACTTTAATCAGATAAATCCTGGCTTGAAGGGTGTTGCACATCAATTAGCGTCTCGTCATGAAATTGATGGTTTATTGTTGACGGGTTTAACTCTCAAAGCTGGGGTAACTCTTGCATCTACTCTCCAAACTGAAGATAAACCAGATGTTCATACTGCTGGTTTAGCTGTAATTAAACGGTTTCAACAGGTGCTACCTCAAGAATTTGCTGACCTAAAATCAGGCGCCACTATAAAACCGTTAACTTGGAAAGACCCTGAATCTGGTAAACAATACCGCTTTGAGTTTGAGCCAGCCACATTATCACCTGATGGTGAAATTGTAAAACCTATATCTTTAAAAGGATTTGAGAAAAACAAAAATGTAGAAATGCAACAATTGTTTGCTGCAAGCTTGATTGATGCTAAGTACGACCGTTGGCATGTTGAGCAGTGCGATTTTAGCGCAAACCAAATTCGTTCCCTAAACAAAGTTAGCTTACCCACGCGAAAAGAGCTTTCTCCAGTAACTGCGATTACTGGAGAGGGTTTTTCCTATTCAATGTAACCGTTTATGCGTTAGTACACACAAATATTACCTGCGGCTTAATCATGCGTGAAAAATACAACCACAATTACGTTAGGAAAGTTAAACACTATCTACATCCTTTTACTAATTTCCTGTTGTTGATAACTGGCGCCTGGGCAAGGAGTGATATAGGAGTAACAGCAGCTTTAGGATTGGTAGTATTTTACTTAGCAATCAAAGAACCTTTATTAATCACGGTTATTTTATTGCTCGGTTTCTTATTCTACTGCCTCCAAAAAGTAATTATTTTCACTCCGTTTTTGAACCGCTTAATTGGTAGAAAAATTTGCTTTTGGCAAGTTGCGAGCGTAATTATGGGGTGTGCTGTCACCCTATCAATATATGAAATGCCTGCACAAGCAATTTTTTTGAGCGGTTTGGAACAATTTCTTACTGATATTGCCCAACAAAGTTCCACAGGTGGTGCTGGTGGCGCCATTGACCCGCAGGCGATAAAACTTGTGTTCAACGCAATTCGGGGTGTGTTTCTACTGCTAGTTGGCGTAGCTGCACTATTTGCTTATAACCAAGCCCAACAAGGTAATGACTGGCGCCCAATTGCAACTCAAGCAGGTTTAGCGATTGGCATAATTCTGATTATTGATGTGATTACGTTTCTATTTATCGGCAATGGTACGGGTGGAGGTGCAGGAGGAACTGGTGGTGCCGGAACTTGAAGAATTTTGAGATTTGAGAAACCTTATGTCAGTAGACCCAGATAAAGAAGTAGTCAAGGTTAATAAGATTTTAGGTAAGCAAGCAGGCTTTGGACCAGTGCCAGCGAATCAAATATTGCCTTGGTTTGCAATGATTATAATTTCCTACTTTATCTTTGATGGATTGTTAGGTTGGGGGATTCCTAAAGTAGCAGTTATTAGTTTTTGGTTAATTCTAAGTTGGTGGTTTGTCACAGGTAAAGACCCGGATAAATTCATCAATCGCTTTCGCAAACCAAAAGGACGTAATTGGGCAACTGGTGGCGCTTTATATGTATCTCCATTACTAAACGTAAGCAAAAGAAAGCAATTAAAAAGGAATAAAAGTGATTATCAATGAAAACTCTAATTCCACCAATTAATGCAATAGAACCCCACGGGAAAGTGACATATCTTCCTTTTGAGAACGAACTTGACCTTTGCTGTATGGTTCGCATCGAGCGCGATAACCGTAGTATTGGCGCCTTTCTTCTCAATAAAGGAGATATCTCAGATGAGACGTTGTTTCAGGTAGTTTTCGCTTTTAACTTAAAAGGAACTCACGACCAGCTTTATTCTGAGGAAGTTATAGCATTTGCTTCTGGAATTTCTGAAGCAATGAAATCTATCCTCTCAAACGAAAAATGCACTTTCCTTTTAGGTCGTTACTCAAATGACTGTGAACGTCAAGAACATTTGAACCAACTTGCTAATTCTTGCAGCTTAAAATTACCTACAATTTTGATGCGGAACGAACAAGCTAGGGTGCAGCAACTAACCAGCATTGGCGCCAGGTCGATTTGGCGTTCTATGGTATTTTGTACTTGGACTGCGGATGAGTTTGGAGAACGCAAAACTGACCCATTATCTAAAATTATTTACAACCTAGGAAAAGGAGGAAGATTATTTTTAGATGGGGTAACAGGTAGAATCTCGCAGCGCGCTGAACAACTTCTCAGTCGTGTGTTGATGAAAGCGTATACTGAGGGGTTTATTCAGTGGGAGATGTTATTCAACACCAAAGCAGGGTTAGAAATTACGCCAGTTAGTGATGTAGAGCTTTGGTCATGGCTTTGGGGCAGATTCAATAAATCTCCATCTCCAGCCATTCCCCAACTGATAGTCTTAACAGAAGATAAAGATAACGGTGTTAAAGTCACAGAAATACAAAATTCTCGCAAACACGCGACGACAATTTTAATCACTGGGGAACATGGGCGAAGTACTTGCCCTGAACACCGTCAATCTGCAAATCGCGTCTACGTTAAAGATAAAGTCTGCGGTGTCCTAACAATGGCGGATACTGTAACCGCTTGGATAAGCATCAGGGAACAAATTTTGTGGATGTGGAAAGTCTTGAGCGAAAGCCACATTCGTGATACTGAAGTAATTGTAGAAATATCCAAAGCTAACCGCTACCTCACAGAAGATAATCTACATCGCCAAGCAAAACAAACCAAAGTTGCTAGGGAACGCGCGTTACTCAAAGGTAGCGGTCGAGATGTCGGCGCCGAAATCAAACAAGAAGAAAGTTTTGATGCACAAAAGAAACTTTATAAAGGCGCCGTTCCTCTCAACTGTGCTGTTGTTTTTCTCGTCTATCGCGAGAATGCAGAAAGTTTAGATTTAGCATGTGACTTGCTTTGTAACAGCTTTGGCACTGCTCTAGTTGTACGAGAAAGAAACATCGCGAATCTAATTTGGTTGGAAACTCTACCTATTACATGGCGTCGCATATTGCATTCAAGTTCAATTTTGAGCGAGAGGCGCCTGGTGTTGGAAAGCGAAACAGTTGCGGGTATACTACCGCTAACACTTCCCAGAGAACTTGATACTAAAGGAGTTGAATTTCTTACCAACCGAGGTGGTAAACCCGTTTGCGTAGACTTATTTACCCACACCCAACACGCCCTAGTTACAGGTAAAACAGGTTCGGGTAAGTCGGTTTTGCTATGGCGGTTTATGCTTGATGCTTTATCACAAGGCATTCCAGTAGTCGGTATGGACATTCCTGCTGCGGATGGCGAAAGTTCTTTTAAAACAGCCATTGAATTACTAGGAGATGCGGGTGCTTATTTTGATTTATCGCGCGCTTCCAATAACTTGATGGAACCACCAGATTTAAGGAGGTTTGATAACGAAGAACGAGCTTCACGGATGAAATCTTGGCGCTCGTTTATACGTAATGCCTTGAGTGTGATAGTTATGGGGCGCCTAAATGCTCCTCACCTAGCACAAAGAGTAGATGCGATTTTGATGCAAGCGCTCGACGTGTTTTTAAGTGACTCAGACATTATCGAGCGTTACAATTTGGCATTTAATCAAGGATGGAAATCAACGCAATGGCAAGATATACCAACATTGAAAGATTTTGCTCGCTTCTGCTCAATCGCGCGGTTGAATATTCTTAAACCTGAAGCAATTGACCACCAAGCCATCAATCAAATAACCAGTCAAATAACAGCACTATTAGTAAGCCCCTTGGGAGCAGCAATCGGTAAACCCAGTAGCTTTTCCCCTGAACCAATGGTCAAGTTCTATGCTTTAACAGGATTAAGCAATGACCAAGATTCATACACAATGGCGGTTGCTGCCAAAGCAGCTTGTTTACGAGTTGCCCTCTCCCACCCTAAAAGCTTATTCATCGGTGACGAGCTTTCAGTGCTTTTTCGCAAAGATGGTTTTAGTGCAATGGTTGGTGAACTTTGCGCTACCGCTCGTAAAGACGGGTTAAGTATCGTTCTATCAAGTCAAGACCCCGATACTATTTGCCAATCAGCAGCCGCTGCCATGATTATGCAAAATATAACCTACCGCTTAACAGGTTGTATTACCTCAAATGCCGTTGCATCATTCCAGCAATATTTATCTTACCCAAGCGAAATTATTGCCCCAAATGCATCTGAATCATTTTTCCCTCGTCGCTCAGACTTATATTCATGTTGGTTAATTGAAAAAGGTGGACGCTTTTGGTCGTGTAGATTTTATCCTGGCGAAATGACATTAGCAGCAGTTGCTACGAATCAGGAAGAAAGACGCGCGCGTCGTAAAATTTTAGCCCGTTATCCCAATACTCTTAAAGGGCAACTCCAAGGATTGCAAGCCTTTACAAAAGTTTTCGTTACGGCGTTGAAGGAGAATAAACAACTGGTAGATATCTGAATAACTTCTTCCTTTGTGCCCTTTGTGTTCTTTGTGGTTCGTTCTATAAAACTATAAATCCAGTTGTAAGGATTATTACCACAGAGGCACAGAGGAGCCACTGCCGTGCGGGGGTTTCCCCCGTTGAGGCAAGTGGCGTGGCACAGAGTTAGGAGAAATTAACCACAAAGGCACAAAGGGCACGAAGGAGGGAGTAGGAAGAGAGAATTTAGCAAACTTAATTAGATTGTTACAGAGGCGCCGTATCAATGAAGGAGCTAATCATGCATACAAAAATAATAAAAAAGAAACGCTTACTTCTACGTAGGTTTAATCGAAAAATTAAAAGCGTTTCTGTAATTGGTATAACTATTTTCAGCTTGAGCTTAACATTCATCAATTCATCTTTAGCAGCCACTTTAGATACAACGAAAAACCGTAATATTACACAAACTGCTACCGCATCGTTCGACAAAAACTCATCAAACCAAATTCAAGGATTTATCAATGATGTACATTCTTTTCTTCGAGGTGATTTTTTTGATGGTATCACACAACTCGTCAAAAACGCAATTGGTTCAGTCCAAGTGCCTGATTTGGGTCAGGTCGTCGGAGAAATAATGACAGGTGCCTTGCCATTAGATGGAGAAAATAACAATAAACTTGAAAATAATCTGCCCAACTCATACGCAATACGGGAAGATTTAGCTCTTCAAAGCCAAAGAGTAGGAGCAATTGACTTTGCACAACTTCAAACTCTTTCAAAGGATGCTCAAAATAAATCCAAGCAAACACTTGAGCAAAGTGCTAATTCTGAACTTGAATCCAGCCAAATGTCGGAGGACTCAGAAAATACAGATATCTCACAGCAAATTCTACGAAACATCTCTCGACAGCTAAAAGATAGCGCGACCATTACTAACTTACAGTTACAGGAAGCATCTCAAGCACGACAAGACCGAGCGCTAGGGCTAACTCTAAGCGCTCAAGCAGCACAGGAACTTAACGCTGCCAACACCAGAGAACGCCAAACTGCAATTGCCAGCGGTAATGGCGCCATATCTCAAGGAGCATTATTAGTCATGCCAGGAGGCGCCGTACTCGGACAAGGGGAGAGTGGGGGAGTGGGAGATAGGGGGAGTGGGGGAAAAAATTAATTGGTTTTACTGGTGTGAAGTATCCATTTATCAGAGTTGTGAATCATGGTAACAAGCATCCCAAGAATAGAATTGTATTTTCGGTAAATCTCTCTTCCAGTATCTGCATCTAAATAGTTACATTGAACTGCAAACTCTATCCATGTCTGGGTTTCAGCAGCTTCCGCCTCACAATCGCTTAATTTAGCAATAAAGGCGCCTTCATACCTACGTTTACGCCACGCTTCTGCCAAATTTGCACATACAGAACGAGAACTACGACGGATTTGGTCAGTCATTGAGTACTTCTCATCTGAAGGAAACTTCTTGGATAGTTCAAAAATCTGCATTGCCGACTCAAAAGCTAATTTATAGACTTCTAAATCTCGTTGATTTTTTAAGGTTTCTCTTGCCATTTTCAAGCTTTAAGCTGCAAATATTATGAATATAGTACAATACTACCGTATATTTCTTCATTCCCCCCTTCTCCCCCTCTCCCACTCCCCCCCTCCTCTTCTAGCTCAAACCACACCTGATAATTCTGCCGATGCAGCAGTAGGCATCACCTTAGTAACAAGTAGTATCGAACTCAGCAAACAAACTGTCGAATCATGGAATAAAGCATGGGGAGATGCCATTAACCAAGACAGCGCCTTATGGGCAGGATTATGTAATCTTGGTACTACCCTTGCAGCTTTGAGTATCATTATTCTTGCCATCAAAATGGCTTCTGATTATCAAGAAAAGCGTTTTTTGTGGTCAGAGTTAGCTGCATCGCTCATCTACCCTTTAGTTATTGCTTTATTCTTGGGCAATAACGGCTATTTGCTTTCTCAAACTGTTCTTATTGTGCGGAATATTGGTCATCAGCAAGTAACTGCTGTTCTTAACATTCAACTAGCTGATACAACTTTTAAAAGTGCAATCTCGAATGTTACCTTGACTCAAAGCGTTAAAACTCAAATATCTACTGTTTACGCTGAGTGTCAAGGTAAAACAGGGAAACCTCTTACAGATTGTCTCCAAGAAAAAAGACCCGTAGTTGAGCAGATTCTTGCCAACGCTGAAAAACAAAACGCTGGACCATTAGAAGAAGCGCGCAAAGCCGTTGCGGAGTTAACCAATTTTGTACAAAATCCAGGCGCCGTTTTTAGTGCTTCGATTTCTCTAATTTTAATTACTTTCCTTTATGCACTTCAGTGGGCTTTTGTCAATATTTTGGAAGCTGCGTTAATTATGACTGCTACTTTCGCGCCTATTGCTTTGGGATTAAGTTTACTGCCACTTGGCTCAAAACCAATATGGGCTTGGGCTAGCGGTTTTATTGCTCTGTTTGGCGTGCAACTTGGTTACAACATTGTAGTTGGTTTAGCTGCGACGGTAATTGTCGCTGCTGGCGCCCAAAGTGCTTCTGATTTAGCTTTTTTAGCATTTATAAGTATCTTTGCTCCGGCTTTGGCATTACTAATTGCAGCAGGTGGAGGAATTGCACTTTATACAGGTATTAATAACAGAGTACCTGCTTTAGTCAATGCTGCTGTTGATGGTGTAGTAGCTGTTGCAACGGGATTGGCTGGAAAAATTTAATTAAAACAATGGAATAAATCAAATTATTATGTTTAAATCTTTACAGCGAGTTAAGCGACCATCATTACTACTTGATTCTAAAGATATTTTGCCCTTATGTTTTATTGGGCTAACTATTTTTAGCTTATGTAGCTTCTTATTTATATTGTTTTTGAGTTTTAGAGTTAATCAACTTGCTGCACGAAAAACTACTTTCGTTCAGTTGGTAAATGGTCATGCTTTGGTTATGTCCGAGCAAGATTATCTTTACCGACAGCCAGAAGTCATCAAAAATACAGTTAGACAGTGGGCAGATTTAACTTTTAACTGGGATGGCGTTATTCCTGGTACAAAAGAGCTAGATAAAGGACGAGATATTGGTAAAGGTAAACGCATTACAACCAATGCTTATTTTGGTTCATTTTTAATCCAAGCGGGAAAAGATGGATTTCGTCAAGCTGCATTACAAGCTTTGGCTGATATCACTCCAGCGCGCGTATTTAATGGTCAAGTCCGCTCTAAAATTATTATTTCCTATCTTTCGGCGCCAAGACAAATCAAAGCTGGTGAGTGGGAAGTTGATATGGTGGCAACGCGCGTCATTGTAAACCTCTCCGGTGGTGCTGATGAAGAAATTCCAATCAACCGCACTTTTACCCTGCAAGCTGTAGATATTCCTTCTCCACTTACTCCAAACGCTTCAACTCTTGAACAGCAACTTTATGAAATCAGAAGCGCAGGTTTAGAAATTACTAAAATTACTGAATTTATGCCAAATAAATAAAAAGTGTGTTTATGAATAATCAAGAAAGCTTACAAGAAAATTCTCTCAATCAACCATTAGAAGAGGAATTAACAGCAGACGATGAATTAGAAATATCTGGATATCATCCTGAACAAGTTGCCCTAATTGACACTGAGTACTTAATCCAACGTGATGGGGAACAAGCAGAGCCAGTTGAAAGTAGCGAAAATCCTCTTGTCCGAGGCGCCATAGTAGCTTTGTTGGTGGGTGGTGTAATGGGTTTTGGCTGGATGGCATGGTCGATATTTTTCGCACCTAAACAAATTGCAAAGCCTATAGTTACTCCAAAACCAACACCATCAATTTTTGCAGAAGGTTCAAGTGATGAAGCCGCACGCTTGAAAGCAGAACTGGCATTGCGAAATCAAGCTAGTCGGGCTACTGTGGCGCCACAACAAAAACCAACACCTTCTACTTCTCCAATTGTTAGAAAACCTACACCTGTTGTGCGAGCCAGTACTATCAACCCTCCACCACCGAGAATTATTAGAGAACGAGTATCAGTACCAAGACCATCCAAGGCACCGTCACCACAGCCAAGAATTGTTGCTACTTCAACACCGATAAAACCAATTGACCCATTCGAGCGGTGGAAGGAGCTTGCAACTTTAGGACAGCAAACCGTAGCAAATAGTGCCCTAGAAACCTTACCCAAAAATACTGTTGCTACCATTAGTGAGAATGATGCTCCTGGCTCGCTTACAAATACAGCTAATATTTCCAAAGACACTGTACCCAATGCTACAACTCAACAACCAACAATTCCCGTAGTTTATGCCAGTAGCGAAAACCAGCCTACTGCCGAAACACAGTCAACAACTCAAACACCAGGAGAATGGGGAATTTTAAATCGTACTCCTCTCACAAACAACAATCAAGGCTTGACTTTAACTGCTGACGAATCTATTACAGAACCAATGCAAGTTCAAATCGGTACTACAGCACAAGGGTCTGTATTAGTGCCAATGATTTGGGCGCCGGAAAATAAAAATCAAGGACGGTTTGCAGTGCGATTACAGCAAGATGTTTTATCAACTGATAACCGTGTTGCAATTCCTAAAGGAGCAATATTAATCACAGAAGTTGATGCTGTATCTAAGGCTAACAAGCTAGTTCAACAAAGTGTCATTGCTATCGTTTATACAGATAAATTTGGACAAATCAAACAACAAGCTATACCTAAAGATGCAATTTTAATTCGAGGCGAAGGCAATAAACCGCTGATTGCACAATCAATCGAAGATAGAGGCGCCGCAATCGCGCAACAAGATATTTTGATTGGCTTACTCGGCGCCGCAGGTCGCGCAGGTGAAGTTTTTAACCAAAATCAAACTCAATCATCCACTACTATTAACAACGGTGGGTTTAGCACTCAAACTATAATAACTGGCGCCCGTAAACCAGATGTTTTAGCAGCAACGGTAGAAGGATTTTTCAAACCAATGCAGGAACGTCTAAGCAAGCGCGCGGATAAAACTTCCGATGAATTAGAGAACCGTCCTAACGTCGCGATTGTACCTGCGGGTACAAAAGTTTCAATATTTTTCAATAGTTTCTTTGAAATTTCGCGTTGAGGTAAAGCATGAAGACAGGAATTTTTTACATTATTGCTTTGGGATTAATTACGTTTTCCGTACCAGTAGACGCACAACCAGGCGCCTTACCCCAACGTCCGAATGAAAACCAAAGCCTTGCTGAAAAAGCAATAAATCTGCAAGTTTGGACAGGTAGGGCAACCGCAATTGATTTCTCAAGTGTCAAAGAACAGATTACCCAAATTTTTCTGGCAGACCCCAGTCGCTTTACTTATGCTACAGACACACCATTAGAAACTGGTCGAGCAACAACTATATTTTTACGCCGCATCAAGCCATTACAATTCCCTAACTTAACGACAGCAAGCGTTACCAATTTATTCGTCAAAACAAAAACAGCCAATGGTAACGTGCGGTTATATACCTTTAACCTTCAAGCTGGAGAAAATTCACCTAAGTACAGCACTATAGATATAGCAGCAGTATCAGGAGTCGCAGAGCAAAGGCGAACTTTAGAAGTTGGTTCATTTCGCCGAGCAACACTTAGCGACATCGAGCGTGGTTTAGTTGCTGCGGTACGGCTTGGCTATGCTCCAACACGCGACCCAGTAGTTTTTAAAGTTAGAGAGTTTTTAGCAGTAGCTCGAAATACATCTTCCCAATCATTGGTTGAAATTGCACAAAAAGTCAACCTTCCTTTACCAGTCCTGACAGAAATAGGATTATTAGGAATCGAAGACAATATCAAAAACCCGGCGCCGAAACCTGATTTATATCCAATGCCGACAAGTGAGTAAATGTTATCCCCAAGTACTCTATCCTTCGCTAATACTCAAATATTTAGTTAGGCGCCCTGTAAAAAATCTTAATACTCGTCAATCAGTTAGAAAGCTATCAAAACAAAATGCTACATTTTTAACTTCAAAATCTGTATATATTCAAGTTCTGTTTTTTCTACTAGGTCTTATAGTCCCCTTATCTTTCAAGCTTCTGTCTCCTTTCTGGTTGGTTGCGCTTGTTTGGCTATCAATTAGCTTAGGCATGATTTGCGTTATGCTTCCTTGCTATGAAAATTCTGTAACTAATAATATTTCTCCAAGCAAAGCATCTAATGTAGATAAAGCAGCTTTCCGCTCACAAAGAAACGAAGTTAAACTTAAGCAGTTTATTGCAGGTCAAGTTCTACAACCAACTGGTAAAAGTGATGCTCCTACAGGTGTTTCTGAACAATCCTTTTATCAAGTTATTAACAGCATCTTTCCTAATATAGCTCAAGGTGTCGCATTTCAAAATCCAGAATTTTCTTACCCTTACTCTGCTGATTTTGTGTTAGTCCATACAAGCGGTTTAAGTATAGATATTGAAATCGATGAACCTTATGTAGGAAATACCAAGGCGCCTCATCATTGTACCGACCAAAGAAAAGACGATATTAGAAATTCATTTTTTACCAACAACAACTGGGTAGTGCTTCGTTTTAGCGAGAAGCAAGCAGTTAAATATCCGCTTAGTTGCTGTAAGGTAATAGCTTCTGTTTTAGCCCAAGTTGCAGATGACCATACCTATCTGACACAACTGCAAAATGTGCCGTTATTACCAACTGACCCGATGTGGACTGCTAAACAAGCTAAAAAATGGGCGCACGCTGATTATCGCAAAACTTATTTGCCCAATTATCGAAAGTAGTTATGAAATTCAAAGATTTACCAATATTGTTTGACCAGGGACAAACAGTTGTTGCTATGGAAGCACCACTCACTGAACGAATGAAAGTGCTGGAGTTTCTCTATGAAGTTGCCCAGAGTCGTAAATTACCCTTATATTTTTGGAATCAAGGATATACTCAATTACAGCAAGTAGTGGAATTAACACGGCTGATACCCACCAATGCCGAATGTACATCAGGTTTAGTTTGGTTATTAGAACATGTACAGGCGCCGGGAATATTTGTTTTTGAGGGTGTAATTTCACCTGATGCTACGGGTAAATTTTCACAACAAACAACTGCGGTGTTAAGTAATTTAGTTTACAGTTTGAGAGCGAACAATAATCAGCAATTTCTAGTTTGTATGGAAAGTTATGCTGAATTTCCTCCATATTTGGCGCCGCTACTTCCAGTAATCAGTTACACACTCCCAGATACTACAGAAATTCGGCAAGCAATTAAAAAGCTCACAGAAACGCAATTTGAGTTAAATACAGAATTTGAAACTTTAATTCGCACCTGTTTGGGAATACCAATGGGGGAACTTGAAATGGTTCTTTATCAGTGTTTAGGGTTTGCCCATACCCTTGAAGAACTAACAAATGCAGTGTTAGCTTACAAAAAAGGTAAGCTCAAAGGTCAAGGTATCGAATTTATTAACGAGCCAGACGTACCAGAAGCTGGAGGGTTAGATTTATTAGAAGATATTTTAGAGCGCGCGGCTGCTCTTCTCAAACCCTCAGCAAAGCATCACAATCTTAAATTTCCTAAAGGAATGATTCTTTGGGGACCACCAGGTACAGGAAAATCTCTAAGTGCAAAACTCGCAGCTTCTAAAATGGGTGTACCGATGGTCGCTGCTGACTGGGCAGGTTTACGTGGTGCAACAGCTTATGAGTCTAGAAAGAATTTACGCGAATTTTTACAATTTTGTGATGCCAGCGGTGAGTATGGTTTAGTTTTGTACTTTGATGATTTTGACAAGGGTTTTGCAGGGTTTGACTCAGATAGTGATGGTGGTGTATCCCGTCAGTTAGCAGGAAAGCTTTTAACTTGGATGCAAGAGCGGACTTCTCAAGTATTGGTAATGGCAACAGTTAACAGATTGGAATTTTTACCTCCTGAGTTAGTACGCCGCTTCGACGAAATTATTTTTGTAGACCTTCCCCATGCTGGCGCCAGGTATGAAATCTTTAAATTACACTTAGCTAAGTATTTTCCTCTTCTGGATTTTAATGATAAAGATTGGTGGCGCCTGCTGTCTGAAACCAAACTTCTAACTCCGGCTGAAATTGCCTTGCTTGTAAGAAAAACAGCAGAAGAAGCATTTTATCGAAATTCAAAACAATTTCCTATTGAGGAACTGGAGAAACAACCTCTTGAGGTAACGGTACAAGATTTTCTGGAACAGCGGTACAATTTTACTCCCAGCATGATTCGCGAAGAAGACAAAATTATTGAGATTCGTAACAAAGCTGTTTACGCGCGTCCTGCATCATCACCTGATAAAAGCCGTTGGGCTAAACAACCAGAAATTTTGTTTGGTAGTTAAGTTATCAAGCAATTATAAGGATATTCAGAGCATTTGTACTCACATGGTAGATATTTGTGCTTATAGACTTTTCACTATACTCTGATATTGTCAATAACACAGTCATGTGTACGTGGGGAAAATGACCGTCATAGGAACGTGTATAACAGCGCTCTTTGGGATTGAAAAAGCAACGATGCGTTCACAAAGAAAAGGTAAAGCGAGAGGTTTCCACATCCAAGAATCCTTTTTAGACTTAATGGTTTACTATAAGATGGTAGTTTATTAATATATTTATACTATTAAAATCTATTAGGAATAGGGTTTAATATTTCTAATCAAATATTCTTATTCGTGATAATGCATATACCACAACAAAAGTCTGCTGTCATTGGCTGCCTGCTAGGAACGGCTATAGGAGATGCCTTTGGATTGCCCCTTGAAGGATTATCAAAAAATAGACAGCATCGTCTATATCCTCGGCTTAACAGATACCACCTAATTTTTGGGAAGGGGATGATATCTGATGACACAGAACATATTTGCATGGTGTCTCAGTCACTAATTGTCTCTGCTGGAGATACAAACAAATTTACCCAAGCTTTTGCATGGCGATTACGCTTTTGGTTGCTTTGTTTGCCTGTTGGAATTGGATCTGCGACTTTAAAAGCCTGTATTAAGTTATTGCTCGGATTTTCTCCTACTAAGAGCGGAGTATTATCAGCAGGAAATGGGCCATGCATGAGAAGTGCGATTATCGGGGTATGCTATGGAAATGATATATTTAAACTTCGCTCTTTAGTTAAAGCTTCTACTCGTATTACTCATAAAGATATAAAAGCTGAGTGGGGAGCGTTAGCCGTGGCAATCGCTGCTTATTTAGCCAGTACCGAAACTTATGTTTCTCCAAAAAAGTATTACGAAACTGTTACACAAGTTTTGGGAGTGGAAGCAGCAGAATTTTGTGAACTAATCAGAATGGCTTGTGATAGTGTTCAAGCTTTGGAGACAGCAGCGCTATTCGCTACTCAATTAAAAATAAACTTTGGAATAAGTGGCTACGTGTATCATACTGTTCCTATTGTTGTTCAGGTTTGGTTAAGGTATCAGGAAAACTATGTAGATGCTATCGAAGAAATTGTTCGATTAGGCGGTGACACAGATACGACTGCTGCTATTTTAGGTGGAATTATAGGCTCTGCCGTAGGCAAATCTGGTATACCTGAGAATTGGCTTGATAACTTGTGGGAATATCCAAGAACAGTAAAATGGATAGAGTCTTTAGGAGAAAGATTATTTGAAGTATCTAACAGTGGTAAACATCAATCGGCTTTGCCTCTATCAATACCTGGACTATTATTGCGAAACCTACTTTTTTCATTAATCGTGATTGGACATGGTTTTCGTAGATTGTTGCCACCATATTAACTGCGGTTCAAAGCATCGGTTACTATAATTTGCTGGCAAGAACGCATTGTAAGCTTATATGTTTAAACTGAAACTGTGGTCAAATAGCTTGAATCAGGCGCCAATTACTAAAAAATCGAGAATATTATTATATGGAATGCCAACGCAATCAATCCTCTATTTCCGGCTCACCGATTGTCCTCTGTGCCCCATGACGAATATAGAGAATTCTTACTGTAGGAATGGGCTGGTCTTCAATAACCGTAAAAATAATGCGGTAGGCTTGCTTCCCTTTCCCATAAAGAAGCTGGCGAATTTCTTGACTAAAGAAGGCATCCTCACGAGCAATTGGACAGCGCCGAGGCATTTCTTTCAGAGAGGCGATTGCTTTAATTAGCCCTTGATACCAGACTTGTGCGCGCTCGGCTGTGGTAAACTGAGATATAGTTAAGAATGCAGCGTCCGCATCGGCTTTAGCAATGCTAGAAATATCAATGTGGTACGTCATGCTTCAAGGGACAATCCATATTTTTGGTTTTGTTCGGCTATGAAGTCCTCTAAACTGGAAAATTGTCCTTGCTCAAAATCATCAAGCCCACGTTGGATTCCCTTCAAAGCTTCAAAAAAATCTTGATCATCTAAACTCAGCCCCAAGGTCAGAACCGCTAGTGCCATTTGCGAAATATCTTGTCCGGTACTTTCTGCACGCTGTCTCAGCAGCGTCTCAATTTTCGGTGGAAGATCGAGCGTAATGGACATTGTTGGTTTTACCTCGGTAATACTGGTTTTATTATAGCGGGTTCACTAAACCTACTAGGCATCTGATCAAGTACGCTCGGCAGTATAATTTGTGTCGGGCAAAGTAACCTTGTTCTACCCTGACTTCACAGAAGACCAAAACGGGAACTTGACTGTATAATTGCGTTCTTACGATGCTAACCCGTCAGGATGTGTTGATATAGGAAGAAATAACTGAAGCTTTTGTTAGATAACTTTAATCAGGCGCCAATTACTTAAAACCAAGAATATCACTATTGTGATAGATGAGTTTACGTCTATGGAGAAGTAAGGGTGAGTAGCAAGTAAACGACAATTAAGCGTAAAATCACTCTCAAGATTGATTTATGAAAATTGGTCGGTTTTTAGCCATTACATGTTTATCTCTTTGTGTAGTTATATTTAGTTGGTTTAGTTTTTACTTGGCGCCACCATCGACAGCGCAGAATCAACCAAATCTACCCACTCGTTTGAATGCTGGCGCCACAGATACCCAATTATCACTACCCGACTGGCAAAGAATATCCTTCGCGACAATGCCTCCGATTCAAAAAGGAGGTTCAATTAATATTGATGGTAAAGAGCGAAAATGGAAAGCTGGGGATACACCAGATAAGTATCTAACCTTGGGCGATATTGAAGATGCGTTACAACCAAGCCTACTAAGTTTAGATAGCATTACAAAAACTGTTAGTAATTTAGACTTAAAGACAGTTCCTTTAAATAGCTTCCCACTGTTAGGACAACAAACTCTCCAAAACTTGGCGGATATTGTACCAAATTTGGGGCAAGCTAATGCTGCACAAATACAGCCAATTGCCGCATTACTAAAAACTCAGGTGCCTCAAACTAATATAGACACCTCACTCTCTAACCTTTTAGCTCAAAATCAACCGTTGGGAGAACTTAAGCTCAATCAAACTGATTTATCGTCTTACACCATAGAAGACATTTCCAATGTTGATGCAGTTCAGCTATCGAATTTTACAGGTTGGCAGAATACCATAATCTCTGAAGTACCAGGACTCGGCGCCCTACCCTTAACTGAGTTTCCTATTCCTTTAGCTGAGTTAGGTAATACCTTTGCCAGAATAGACTTTATCTGGGGCAAAGCAGAAAAACGGCGCCAGAGAACAATATCAGGTTCGGATGTTGCTGGTTTTTCAGTTCCTTGTTCTGACCAAGAGTGTCCATACATTGAACTTGACGATTTAGAAAATTCGGGACGTAGTAAACAAAGCCAATTTGAAGGACGTTCGTGGATAAGTGGTAAGTATCAGCAAGTTGAAGGAGGTTGGGGTTGTTTAGAAGGAGTCAATGGAGGATTTGAGCCGACAGGAAGATTACCTTTTGGCAGTGCTTTTAAGGTAGTAGTGATGGAACCAGATGAAAAAACTGACACTGTTGACACTGCTTTATTCTTTCGTTTCAAAAATATTTGTGGCGCCACGCCTTATTTTATTGGTCCTGTTCCATTCTTGACGTATAAGCTCAATGCTCCAATTTTTATTGGTACTCTTGGCTCAGAACTCTCTCAAAATACTTACACCCCTAAACCAAACAGTAGTGAAGTATCAACTAATGCCAGCAAAACTAATACAGTACCTGTAAACAATAGCACTCAACCTAATTGTGAGTTAAATCAAGGTTCCCAAACAGCAAACTTAATGGCGCTTGCTAAATCGATTGCTGATACTGAAAACAATGGTAATTATAATGATGTTGGCGCCTATGCTTGTACTGATGATGAAAGTAATTGCGGCGTGTCTTTGGGTAAATATAAGTTTCTTAGCTCCGATAAGTACGCTCAAGAACAAATTCAGAAAGCTAGTGGTGGTAAAGAATTTTTAGCCAAGCTATCTCAAGGATATCGACCAAATGATGCTGAGGTATTTCAGTTCTTCCCTCCTCTAGCACAAGAAGATGCTTTTCAAAATAGTATCGCCGATAAAATTAACAGCACATCTCAAGAAATTGACCCAGTAACCAAAAAGCCTTTTTCCGGCGCCCGTTTAGTTGAGCGAGTGGCTCAAAAGTATTTTGGTGGAGATTCTTCGATAGTCGATAGTGATGCCAAAGATGTTTTTGGTCGGTTTTCTATTAAAAATTATGGTGAAGATGTTTTGAATAAGTACAACCAAAATTATCAAGGATGTTAATTATTGTGGATTTACCTATGCCAGATGATAAAATTGTCCGGTTAGTGCGCTACTTTCATTTGAGTTTAGGGCTTTTTCTGCTTATCAGCGTTTTGTTTCTGAATGGATGTAGTAGTACTAACGCGAATGGAGCCAAAATTCGCTGGAGTAATGTTCATAAAGTACCTGCTTCCTTAATGCAGTTAGCAATAGCTGATAACACATCATTATCTTCGACTGCAAGGACTTCAATTCAAGTTAGCGAAGTTGGGCTAAAAGGTCAAGATAGCCGTTTGTATCTTTTTAACTATAATGATTCTCGTTTGTGTGGAAGATTAGGATGTTTGTATACAGGTTATATAGATAAAGGTAAAAATAAGTTTACTCGTGTGATAAATCTTTATCTGCAACCTAAGAAAGCGCCTGGAGAAAACTTAATCAGCATAAAACCAAATAATTTCGGCAGCACTTCAAATTTACCTTGTTTAGATATACAGCAACTTAATGATAATCGCACTTTACAAAAAATTACTTATTGTGATGAAGGCGGTTATTATCAAGCTGTTGAGAATTCTTTCCTTAAGTTACCTACCTCTACAAATACAAATTGATGCAAACTCCAAAAACCGTAATTGAGCAGCCTTCTAAAAATGGCTATCACTCAGAGATTGATTTTGTTGGGTTATTTAAAACCTTTGCGAACCCAGAAGGGTTAACAATGCTCGGAACTTTAATCTTCTTAATTTTATTAACCCAAGTCGCTGGTAGTAAAAAGGGTAAGATTTCCACGGGACGAGTGGTAGGGACTGCTGAAAAACTAGCGGCAACAAGTCTCGCGCTTAAACAAATTCGAGCGCGCAAACACAATAAAGTCTGCTTTTGGTGTGGTTCCCCTCGCTATTGGTTCAAAGCAAACTTTAGAGATATAGGCGCCGTATTTCAAACATTTCTTGGCGCCTCACCCACGGTTTGGATTCCTCATGCCGAACGTTCCACTCTTGTATTAGGCGCCCCTGGTTCAGGTAAAACTTTTGGTACAATCGACCGTATGGCAGAAAGCTGCATGGTGCAAGGATTTCCACTAATTGTTTATGACAAGAAAGGCGACCAAATGAAACTACTGGCGCCGTTAGCTGCTTGTTACGGTTACGATGTGCGGATATTCGCACCGGGGGAACCATACAGTGAAGTAATCAACCCGCTTGACTTTATGGAGAACCAAGAAGATGCAGTAACAGCAGCACAAATAGCCCAAGTAATTAATGCAAATGCAGGTGGTAGTGGTAAAGGTGACGAATTTTTCTCCAAAGCTGCTGACTTATTGGCAAAGGCACTTATTCAACTTGCCAAGGGTAGTGACTGTCCTGATTTAGCTACCGTTTACTGCATCCAGTCGATTGATGATTTTATCAATAAGCTACATGCATCGGTACAAGCAGGTAAAGTCTCACGCTGGGTTGCAGCTTCCTTTCAACAGTACCTCAAAGCTAGAGACAGTGAGAAGACGATAGCGAGTATCGACACAACGACAGTAGGAATATTTTCAAGCTTCATTCAACGTTCTCTACTTCCCTCATTTATTGGTAAAAGCACAATTCCCACTAAACTATCAGGGCGCCAGATACTAATTTTTAAATTAGACGACCCTAGACGAGATGTAGTAGGACCATTGTTAGCCGCAGCCTTGCACATGACAATTGTCAGTAATTTATCAACTCCTCGCTTTGACCCGATTGGAATCTTCATCGATGAGTTACCTTCTTTGTATCTCAAAGCCTTACCTCAATGGATTAACGAGTACAGAAGTAACGGCGCCTGTTTTGTGTTAGGTGTCCAGTCTCTCGAACAACTTGCTTCTTCTTACGGTGAGAATTTAGCTGCTGCTATTACCAGCGCTTGCAGTACCAAAATTTTATACAACCCTGCCAATTACTCGACAGCCGAGAAATTCTCTCAGTCTTTTGGCAACAAAGAATTTATTGTGAAAAACAAATCTACCAGTAATTCCAAGGATGGGTACACAACAACTTGGTCGGACAACTTGCAAACAATGCCCATTCTCACAGCAGATGAGATTATGCGTTTCCCTCAAGGTAAATGCGTAATTACAAATCCTGGTTACACGTCTTCGGGTGAAGGGTCTATTCCTTACCCGCTGACCATTCCCATTCCTAAATTAGATATTTATCGAATCTCAAAGTGTGAAAAGCTTTGGGATGAGCAAATTTATCCACGAAAGTGCTATAGCTCAACTTTGATTGAACAGCAGCACTTGGATGAAGCTATTGATTTGAGAAAACAAATTGCTCACGAGTTACTAAATGTTGAATCGTTACTAAATGAAAGGAGCGCCGAAGCAGAAGAGGAGATAAAGTTAACTTCTCCAACCGCTCATGATTCTCCTTGGTAATCAGCTAGCAAATAAGCAGATAGATTTTTAAGTCACTTGGTTTATAAAGCCTTGAAGCTGCAAATAACATTATATTAACTTGATATACTTCATGATTATTAATAATCAAAGATAAAAATATTACTTATCACTGACATCAATATTTTCTCGTAAATTATGTATAATTACTGAAAACATTTGGACTAATAAATCACAATTTTTTAAATTTAATAAATCTTTACATTTCCCCCATCACTTCAAATAAAACTCTTTTATAAATTTTATAGATTTTTGTTATTACTCAAACTAAATTGAAAAACCTATCTCTTGGGGCATAGCAGTGTGCAAGTGAGAAAACGCAACTATTTTATTTCTGTGCGAAAAAACAACAACCTGCACTCGCTTCACTTATCGGAGATTGTATGAAGATTGTATAAAGTCAAACGTTGGCCATTTTTGGCCATGCAAAAATTAAATTTGTGCTACCTATCAAAAGCGATACATATATCACTTTTGGGGGAATGAAATTGCCAGAAAATATTTGCGACACTGTGTTAAAAATGAATAAATAAACCACTTAGGGTACACGCGAAAAATTACTAGTGATTTCAATTTCACACTTTCCATGAAATTGAATGTAAATCTAACTAGAAGTCCGATGCGTGTATTAGATAGCTTCAATCAAGCTAGATGAGTGCGCGCGATATATTTCAAACCTCTACCAGGATGTAATCTACTAGCCACCACAATCAGTTTTATTAGCTACACTTGAATGTTTTAGCTAATAAATTGGTATGTGATTATTTGCACAGTGAAAAATGCTTACTAATATTGACCAACCGGAGAACGCTCAAGTTCAAAATGCTACTCAATTATATGCCACTGAGCGAATAAAACTCAAGAATAAGGCTTTCCGAGTAACCGCTTACAAGCTTGACAGTGGGCAAATTACGGTTACTGTTCGTCAGATGGCGATTACGGTTAGAAAGCAACCTGCAACAGCAAAGAATTTCCTTAAAAGGTTAGGGATAAATCCAATAGTCGCAAGGATGCCAAACTGCTGTGTCGCTGATATGGTTGATTTAAAGGTTGCCATTAATTATTTCCGAGACCTCAACGAATCAGGCAAGGGCAATATTAGAACTCTCTTAGGTCAAGAATGCTTGACTGACCATTTAGAAGAAGCAGCAAAAAGAAAAAATAAAAGAGAAGAATGAATTTAATTCGATAGTAAGCAATCCATGCGCTTAGACGCGCGCGTTCTGAACTGCTGCCAATGCGCGTTAAGCCAACCAAATCCCCGTATTCCCATGACTCAAGCTAGAAACAATAAAATCCCTCTGTTTCACCAGCTAACACATACAGACTGGATATACGCGCTCTATAAATGAATGCCGCCTGTTTATCAAGAGGCGCCGTTTCATCCATAGAAGTGTAACTTGCACTCATAAGTTTGTAGACAAGATTCAGAACAGCTTATTACTACCCAAACACTATTAACCGTGGAGTATTAGAGCTAATCGCAGTAAGAGTGGGAGCATTGCAATACCAATACAACAGTAGTGTTTTTTGATTACTCCTCCAAGACTATTCAAAAATCTAATTAACGGTGCGTAATTTACGTCATCAGGTTTTTAGATGCCTTCAATTTACAAAATTTCATTCTGACAACGGAGCTATTAATAAGTATGAACTTAGCTTCAACAGGTAGTGAAAGCAACAATAATTTTCGCGTGGGTTCGCGTGTTCAAATTCAGCCTGAGCTTCTTGAACAAAACTGCCAACATCTCGCCTATGCAAAAGGTGAAATCAAGAAAATTCAAGACACCGAAATATCTGTTTTGCTTGATAAACAAGACAATAAAGCTTATAAACCCCACATTGTTCATATTCCGATTAGTTGGGTAACATCGCTAGGCACCGAGTCTGAGGTTGAAGAGGAACAATTATCTAATACTAATGAATTACTATGCTCTCAGCCACCTGTGATTATTGACCCTGAGTTTCAGAATCTAATTCCCCCTTTAACAGATGAGGAAAAATCTATATTAGAAGCGAATTTAAGACATTCTGGCTGCCTCAGCCCTTTGGTTATATGGAAAGGTACAGGCATTTTACTCGATGGTCACAATCGCTATGAATTATGTAAACAATTGCAAATTTCTTACAAGATAACAGAGACTGAAATATCTTCAAGAGCCGAAGCTATTTGCTGGATTGTCAATAATCAATTAGGGCGCCATAACATTACGTCAGAAGCTGCTTCTTATCTCAGGGGTAAACGTTATCTAAATTTAAAAGGAAATCGCGAAGATAATTTAAAGCAGAACTCATCGAACGGCAAGAATTGCCGTTCGGTAGAAGAAGATTTGCCTCACTCTTATAATGTAGTAACAGTAGATGTTGCCAAGGAGCTTGCTCAACAATATAAAGTTGGCGAGCGCAGTATTCGTAACGACGCGAAGTACACGCAAGCTGTTGACACTCTAGATTCAATAGTAGAAGATCCACTCAAACAATCGATTCTCAACCGAACTGTAACACTTCCCAGAAAAGAAATTATCGAGCTTGCTTCATTGGCATCTACCAAAGGAAAGGAACATGTACAAAAAATACTTGATGAAAAGTTGAAAAAACCAGACATAGTTGAACAGATTAAAAATAAAAAGCGCGTACAAAATCCGCACCATGTTGGCGAAGTCTGCCGAATTATCTGGAAAGGCAACCCTGATTTAAAGCCAGTTGCAGGCGCCTGGTGCATTGTTACTCAAGTCAACCCTCACAGTTGCGGTATCAAAACCTGGAAAGAGGAGTTTCCAACAGTCAAACCCGAAAATTTAGAAATAATTTACGGAGTTTGCGAACAAAAAGCTGCTGAAAACTGCGACCGCATTCTAAAATTATTTCAAAAAGTTCATGAAGATTATGAACCTACCTACATGGCAATACTCGAAGCTCTCTCAAAAGTACGTGACCCATCGAAATTTACACCAAGACAGGAGCAACTACTAACTATTTTGGAAAAAGAATACAAATTATTACCTCCTGCTTCGAGCTAAGATATTCAACCCAAATAGTCAAATTAGGTGGCGCCAATTCGGGAGGGAGAGAGTAAGGGAGTGACAGAAAGAGAGAAAATTTGGAGTACTTCAGGTTGTTGATTCCTTGCCCTTACTCTCTCACTCCTTCACTTCTTCACTTCTTCACCTAACTGGCAGGCGCCGTAAAGGAGAGTGAATTATTGCGCTCCAAAGCAAGATGCATCAAGAAAACTTAATTTTATGGAGTTTCTTCAAAAATGAAAACATCCTCAGATGTAAAATCACAGCACTATGCATTTGTAAACAAACAGACCGCGAGCGAACTAACTGGTCTCTCCGCTGAAACCCTCAAAAAATATCGACATGCAGGAAAGCTAGAAAAAGGCATTCACTGGGTTGAAATCAATTGCAGAGTCGTCAGGTACAACATTTCTCTACTGTTAGATTGGGTACAAAATCACGATGAAAACCCTAAAGGACATATAAAAGCTATAGAAAACTACTTAGCATCGCTTCCATCTAGCCAGAAACAAACACGAGGTAATCGTTCATCTACGTAGTAAAGAAATATCTGCACCGATTTTCATTTCCTTACTAAACCTATACGATAACTTTTGTTTGAACGCATGTGAACTGTAATAAAAAGAATAGATATAGTTGAGGCGCCATGTTCATTCGTATCATGGCGCCTCAACTACTATTAATTATTTTTAAAGTTCAGAGCTATTATATTGCGATCGCTCCGTTTGATAACAAAATGTAACTTAATACTTAGATTCTCATCTAATTACACTCATCTGTTTACATTTAATATTTTCTTAAGATTTGTTCATATATAGTACTAAAGTACGATTATTTTTCGGTGCTTTATTCAAAAATGTTATGGGCATCCTGGGATTAGCCATACATTGATACTTAATGACTGATATTTTTTGGTAAGTTGGACAGCGCTGGGGAGTTAGGCGCCATCAAAAGCTCATGTTATCTTGGAAATTGAATGGGAATGCTAGCTGTGGAGTGCCGCTTTATAAATTATTCTATTGTTGCTAAGTATCGTGGTAGGACAGGTGGCTTTATATTCTCAAGTAAGCGAACAAACAATAACGATGGAAAGAATTGTCAAATATTCCAGACAAGAATGGTCACAATGCGAATGTGGTAATCGAGAAGAGTTTTTAAGCATTTTTCTGTACTTAGAATTTGTTACCAATTAAGGTAAAGTAATAATTACTCATTAAAATCATTTTCGCGCATTTATACTTTAAATATTCATTACGATTTGGGTATAGGCGCGGATGTTTATAGTGAGGTTGTTTTATTGAAGGGCATAAATAGTCAAATGAACTGTCAGTATGCTCTAATCTTAAATCACGAGGTGCATCCAATGCAATAATAGCGTCTCCTATTTTTTCACAACGTTTACAGTCACATGCTCTTTCACCCAAAGCCAAAATCTCTTTTAAAGAGCGAAGCAATATTTAAAAACCCCCTTGTATTAGTGTTTTTAGGTAGTTTTGATGCAACTTCAATTAATTTTTCTATATCATTACGATAGTGTACTAAAATAAATTGGTCAATTTTACATTTACTTCTGCAAGTTTTTGTATCACCAAACTCTAGAAGAAACTTTTTAAAACCTGGTTCTGGATTATTATAATCATCAACATCCAGGGTTACAAGGGCACGCGCGCACGAAGTTAAATCATTTGTATTCTTAAATCTAGCTTGAATGAGCAAATTAAAACGCTTGATATAAATTGCTAAAAGTGATATGGCTTTTTCCTTATCCCTTGAATTAGAGAAATTTAATTGACGGTCATTAAAAAGCTGCGGGATCACTTGTAAAATAGCTTTTAGTTCACTTCCCTTAAACTTATTACTCCATAGTGCAAATGCATCTCCGATAGTATTGATGCCATTCAGATTTAAAACAAAATAAAAAGATATAATATTTATAAGATAACTACGTTTAATTTCCATTTGAACGTAGTTGGATATATAAAGTTCTTGGTTAGTGAGTTGAGACTGTAAATACTGCTGATATACTTGCGTAGAAAGTAATAGCGAACGCATTACTGAAGTATCTAGAAAGTATCCTTGAATCGGCGCCTCTGACATATTTTCTTACACTTCTTCCGAATCTTCATAATTATCATCGTCGAGTATAGTACCAAAAGGTAACGTATTAAAACCCATTTTTTCTAGAGATATAATCGCGTTTTCAACATCCGCATTAGTGATTGTATTTTGGTTAACTAATGATGAAAATAGGCAGTAAGCAGCTTCATACTGCTTACTAGTGTAATTAATCCAGCGATTTTGATGAGCTAGTGCATCATGTAGCGCCATAACAACTTCTGTGTTGTTACCATACATATGTGCATCATGTAGAGAACGCATTTTTCGCAGTAAGCTATCGGCAAATACAACAGCTACTGGTTCTTCTGCACATTTTGAAAGCTGTTCTAAATCTGGCAACATTGACTTGGTGATTTCCACTGCGCTTGCTTCTAAAGCTGTCTTGGAGGTACTCATATACTTTGTCACAGTAAGTGTATAGTTATTATATATTATTGTATTCTATTTTTAGGACAAATTTATCAAGAAAATCTAATCACATGTTTCTCTGAAGTTCATTCATTTTATTAACAGGCACCAAACAATGATAAATATTCTGATATCACTTTAGCTGTCTCAGAGTAACTAATGTTACCAAAGATAAATAATCGCCTTGAAGTTCATACAATTATAAGTTATTTATGTTGTTACAAAGCCTCGCAAGTTTGATTACCAAAAAAACTTAAACAATTGGTAAACACAACGATTCTCAATAGTAACTGTACTTAGTAGCAAAGAACTATTTGTAGTCAGTAGCGGCAAAGTTAGTTTGGTATCAAAACTAGAAAAATTTTATCTTCTTTCGCTCATATTAGTAATAAGTACTAAGCAGAATACGTGTTCTTATGCGTTATTTATAATTTTCAAAGTAGTTACGCACGCTACCCTGAATAGCCTTTAGATACTAAAAGTAAAGATTTTCGGTAATCAAGTAAAATATGCTTCATTTAACCATAGACTAAAAATAAAATTTTTGCGTACCTATGTCGATTCCAGCAATATCAGAAGCAATAATCCGCCATAACTCAAATGCTTCATCTTACAGCCGTGGTGAAGCATACTGTAAGCAGGGAGCGGTTATCAACCTGAAAAAACGCGGCAACCAGATTCAAGCAGCAGTCGAAGGTAGCGAAATTAAACCGTATCAGGTCAGTATAAATTTTGATGCGGGTGGAATCACTTCTGTTTGCTGTAGCTGTGCTTACGATTACGATGGCTGGTGCAAACATGTTGTTGCAACATTATTAACCTGTGTACGTTCAGGAGCAGTAATTGAAGAACGTCCTACATTAGAAAAGTTGTTAAATCATCTCAACCACTTACAAACTCAAAGCTTGGTTCAAAAGTTAGTAGAGAAAAACCCAGAATCTATAGATGATGTAGTCTATAAGTAGTATTTTATAGCATATAATACTACCAAAGCACCTTGAATATAAAGATTTCCATGTTTATGAAAAAATCATGGGAGAACCACAATGTCTAATTTCTAATTTCACTTCTCTGTTCTTGAATGGACAGGTACATTACAAAGGCAAGCTGTTTTGATGCTGCATCAACTATTTCGTCATAGTCTGAGTTTTTTACTTGAGAGCTTTTGCAATCTAATTGTCACGTGCGGTTTTTGTACGTGGCGCCAAAGCTAAATAGTTTTGTTAAGCGACAGCAAAGCATAAATTGGCTACTATTTACTCTTCAACATTAAAGCGTTTATTTGTTCATTATCAATATCTATACCAAGACGCTCTAAGTAGGGGCGTAAATTAATTTGAATAAACAAATCTTTCAATTCGGAGGCAATATATAAAGGAGGGTTGCCAGATAAGGCCGTTGCAATTAAACGTTCTGCCGCTTTAAACTCTCCACATTCTATAGCAAGAGTTGCGGCACTGCGATGTAAAACCGAGCGAGTTGGTTCTGCATCTAATTGATGAGCAATTAATGCGGCAGCTTCTTGCTCCAAGCTAAAAGCTTGTTTGGTAAGTAACGAAGCTTGCTCTAAATCACCTCTAAGTTTCGCAACAAAGGCAGCTTCCGCCAAATCCATCGCTGTGGTATGTTTTTCCTTAATTTGACTCATTTTATGGCAAATGTTGATATCGGTGTACTAAATTCAACTACTATAACGTAAGCAGGATATCGACCATCAGAGGGGTTGGTTTGTTCTTTCTTCTGTTTGACTCTAGCTTTAACACGGCTTGAATCACCTTTGCGTATACCTGATACCTCTAATCTAACTCTATTTTGAAAGGGTAATTCTTCATCTGGCTCTAAGGCGCCTAACCAGTAATCAAACCCTGTACCTTTGCTTGAACGTTCAATTACCGTTAAATTCGTTAGTTCTCTAACGATTAAGAACGCAATCCCATAGGCTGCTTGTTCTGTGGTAAATTCTTCATCGTTCCAGCAACGTAACATTTGTTCGGTAACAGGTTGCCAGTACAGGTTAAATTTGGCATTAAAATCTCCATCGATTGTGATTTCCACACCCTGATTATGCCCCTGTTCTTCCAAGCATACCGCACAAGCTTCTCCTAGTGCCGCTCCGAATAAAGGAGTAATAGCAGGTAAACCTTGAGCTAAATCTGTAATAAAAAGTTCTTGAGGTTTGTTCAAGATTAAATAGATTTTTACTAAATTAGGTTCAATTGTACTCTAAATTACTGATTTTTAGGCACCGAGGTTGCCTCTCTCTTAACAGAACTAATATCTTGGGCTAATTATAGAATTGAGTCCGCAATTAAAATAGTCTAATACTGTCAGTACAAAAATATAGTGGTATTTATATTTACTTGAACTTTGGCTGTGAATTTTGAGTTCGATAATAAGAGTTAGTGTGACTCTGACAAAATCTTTTACTGGTAAAGAATAGAGCTTTTGATAGCGTTTTATTTGGCGCCAAAATGAATGGTGTAAAAATGGTGTAAACGTACTTTTATAGCCTGAAACCCTTGTAAATAATAGAAATTTTTCGGACTGAAAATCCTCGTGTCACGAGTTCAAGTCTCGTTCCTGGCATAAACTCCAAAAGCCTCGTGAAACAAGAGTTTCCGGGGTTTTTTAATATCCCAAAAAGTCCATTTCAGCCATTCCCAATGGTGTAAGTTTGGTGTAATTTGATTCCATGTTGGCCGTTTTTGGACGTAGTTAGACTAATTTTGGGGGTAAATTGGGGGTAAATCAAGGCGCCCTGATTTACCCATGTAATAGGAGTTTCGTAATGACTTCTCAAACCAAAGAATCTAAATCGCCCAAAGGAACCGTCCAGGTTAAAAGCTCGAACGAACGGTTACAGCTTGTGTTTCGCGTCTGCGGCAAACGCTACTATCTGTCTACTGGGTTTATAGATAGTGTTGCCAACCGCAAAGTGGCGATGGCAAAGGGCCAACTAATTGAGCTAGATATTTTATCTGGCAATTTTGACCCGACTTTGGCGAAGTATAAGCCAGAACCTTTAGTGGAAAAGGTTACACCACCAATTACACCAGTTATAGAAGAAGTGATGCCATCGCTAGTTGATTTATGGGAAAGTTACACCGAATTTAGGCGCCCAGGTTTATCTCCAAGTACTTTGGCGAAGGATTATAAAAAAGTCGCGCGCTGTGTTAGCATCCATCTTCCGGTTAATACATTAGATAAAGCAGTAGTAATCCGCAATTGGCTAAACGCCAACAGAAGTCCTGATGCATCGAAACGAATGTTAACACAATTATCTGCTTGCTGTGATTGGGCTGTTAAATCTGAGTTAATCAAGGAAAACCCCTTTGAAAATATGGCTAGCGATATAAAGCTACCGAAGGGTAGTAGGGAAGATAACGATATCAACCCCTTTAGCATTGAGGAGCGCGACCGCATCATTACAGGATTCCAAAACAGCGCGCGCTACAAATACTATGCTCCCTTCATTGAGTTTCTATTTATTACAGGTTGCAGACCATCCGAAGCTGTTGCTTTGCAATGGAAGCATATAAGCAATGACTTTCGTACTATTCGGTTTGAGCAAGCAGTGGTAATTTCTGAGTCAGGATTAGTTTGTAAGAAAGGTTTGAAAACTCAGAAGAAGCGGAATTTCCCTATTAACGAACGGTTAGCTGCATTGTTGAAAGCGATTAAACCAAGTGGCGCCTGTAGTGATACAAAAGTATTTCCTTCGCGCGAGGGAACTTGGATAGATACACGTAACCTGAATACAAGGGGCTGGACAGCAGTTATTGAAGAGCTAGATGGTATTGAGTACAAGAAACTTTACCAAACCAGGCATACTTTTATTACGCTGGCGCTTAGAAATGGGATGGATGTAAAAGACGTAGCGAAACTGGTAGGTAATTCACCAGAAATTATCTATCGACACTATGCAGGGCAAAGTCGAGAAATTATTGTGCCTAATTTCTAATTTCGCTTCTTTGTTCTTGAATGGACAGGCACCTTGCGAGGCTTGCTGGCATAATATATGTCAGCTTGCGCGCGTTATGTAAATTCAAAGGATAGATAAGAGTTTCGGCGCGGTACATAAAAGTCACTACAGACATTCACTTGTGATTTTAATAACCTTAAGTATCCCGATTCAGTATTTATATTGAGAAAAAATCGACTTTTTATATTTAAGCTTGGTATATAAATTTACTTGTGCGCTATTTTACCTGCATTATATGCACGAGTTAAGAACTTTGGCTCTTATCAATATACAGTCAAAATACTACTTTATGCAAACTAACATACAACAGTTCTCACCTTGGGTCACCGAACGGCAACTGTTGCCGTTCGGTAGCATGGTTTGAGATAACTCTGTAACAATGAGAAAAGTCTGCATAAATATAATTTGGTTGATTGAAATCTTAAGTAGACTGTAAGTTTATCAGCAATACGCTAATTTTGGTAGATATTTTTGCATACCCTCATTAAACCCAGAAGTATTAATAATCAAGTTAATCTATAAACCTATGAAACACTATCACTTTCTTCAATTCACTGGTTCTGTCTTTACGACACTGAGGCTAAAGCAGTTAGATTTTATACTAAACTGCAATAAATACACTCAAGCTTTAGCGCAAAAGACAGGTCGTAAATATGCTTTACTACCTGGTATTAAAAAATATATTACTTGTATAGAATCTGATATCATAAACATTTATCAGCTAGCTAATTGCATGACATTAAAATTAAAAGTAAAGTTATTTGTAGATATTTTTTCTAGTGCGGTTTTCGTGTATTATATGCATAGTAAGAATACTATAACTCTTAGTATTGATAACATGTTTACCATTAAAATTGAATTAAAAATAAATAATGAAGATAAAACTTTCTTTAAGCAACCAAATATTTATCTGCCTTCATTGTGAAGAGTGTTCAATAGGAATGTATAGAGATTTTCACACCGCATTTAATCTAATATTTACTCCTCTTTACCAATGAGTGGATCAGAAGGAGCCAACTCTCTTAGATGAAGCAGGAAATGAACATCAGTTCTAGAAGTATAGGATTGCATAAGTTTCATAAAGCAGATAGTTCATTGAAAATTAATTAGAAAGCAACCTTAAGATGTTATGCAACAAAAAAAATGGACGTGCAGTGGTGTCGCAAAGGATGGTCAGCAGCATCCTAATCAAAATCATCAGGGTTCACATCAGCCGTATGAGAACTACGGTCATGATTGTGTAATATGTAATTTGACACAGGAGCAAGTGGTTGGTGGCGGTTCTAAGTCTTCTGGTAAGGTGATCGCTATTCCAATAATTGTAGGTATTATTGCAGCTTTAGGATTTGGGTTCCGGACGCTTGTTAGCTCGTCGCTACCTATCACATCGTCACCCAAAACATCGTCACCTAAAACATCATTACCAAGTCCGTCGCCATCGGTGTCAGTCTCGCCACCACAAGAAGCCCGGTCTCAATGTAGTACTGATCAACTTGTGAAAAAATCGGGCAATTTATTTGGTGCTATCGAAGTGGGTAGTAAGGGTGTAAAAGCAAAGGTTATCCAAGAACTGGCAACTCCTAATGAGGATGGAACTAAACTTATACTTTTTAGAAAAGAAAAAATTGATGATCGAAACGTGACTGCTGTTGAACCTAGTTCACAATCAGCAACTGTGGAAGCAGTAAAGAGTACGTATCAGGATATCCAAAAGCGATTTAACATTCCCTGTGAGCAAATAGTGATATATGGTAGTAGCGGGCTTGCAGAGAAAGCTCCTCATAAGGAAGTTCTTGTCCAAGAAATTCAACAAGCAACAGGAAGGGCTATGAACTTTATAACTCCTGAAGAAGAAGGTAGTCTGGTTTTCGATGGGGTTGTTCCAGCGTGGAGACTTAACGAGGTTATTCTAGTTGATATTGGATCGGGTAATACTAAAGGAGCTTTCCTAGACTCCGATGATAAACATATTTCATTTTCTATTCCCTTTGGCACAACTACTTTTACTAACGAGGTAAAAGAGAATCAGGGAAAAATTGATTTTAAAGGAGCGGCAGAAAATGTAAAGCATAAAAAACTATTACCACAAATAGTCAGTGAAGTTCAGCGTAAACCAGGTATGCAAACTTTACCAAGAGTCTATCTGGCAGGTGGTATCTCATGGGCACTATTTACACTTACACGACCTTGCTCACGAGAATATAATGTAGTAAGGAAAAGAGAAGAGCGGTTTGATTCATTTGCTCCGATTTCTTCAGAAGATATTAACACCTTTTATTACAATGCCACACAAGATCAAAAAACTCTATTCAACCCAGATTTAAGTAATTGTAGTACTGAACGTCGAGAAGAAGTCCAAAAAGAGATAGCACAAATTAAAAAAGATATTTTTTCAGAAGACAATCTAATTGCAGGAGCTGAGATTCTCCGTGCTTTTAACGAAGAATTGGGTTTCTCCAAAAAAGAAATTTTCTTTGTACGTTCTGGTAAAGATGCTCTTCCGATAGGTTATCTTAAGCAGCGGCTAAAGAATATTAAGGAAGATGCTGGGTAGTATGCGAATAAAAGCAACGAGCAGTTTCTATCTTTTTGAAATGCTCCTTAGTGTTGTTCAACAAGTAGTAAGTGTAAAGACTTTCGACAGATAAAATATTCCCATTCTAAATAATAATTACTCTAATTAGTATAAAGGGGGCGCCTTCGATACCCCCTGATTTTGAATATGGTATTGGTATTTTAAAAGTAAAAACACAAAAATCAAGTGCTTATCTATAAATTAAGCTGGTTTTTGTAGCATTCCTTAGTTTTTATCATTGCTTTACCTCAAGGTTATAAAATGGTTAAAAGGTCTATTTGGCAATATAGTATGTTCCAGATTCCGGCATTATTGTCGGTAGTCTGTCTGGTCTCGGCAGGAGTTGTTATTCTTTTGGAAGTGAGTTGCTCTAGTTTTTGGAGTCGCTTATTTTTAGGAATGACTTGGATTGCTTTAATGTGGATGCTAGTTTTACCACTAGATAACTTGCTGAGAGTGAGATTGAATTTTGGAATGGATACTGCCGGTCGATTTGCTATTTGTCATGCAGTTCTTTGGTCGCTTGTCACACCATTATTTTTGGTATTGCTTATATTACCTCCTTTGCGAAGCAGTTGTTCAACACTTCCTCCAGTTGACCAAGAGCGTGTTAGTTTGGACTGGGCTGAATGGCGTGCAAATATTTGGAATGAAATGTTTTTTGGGCAACTATACCCGCCATCGCTTCCTATTGGTTCAAAAGCTGGCTTCAGTTTTGTTGTTTACCGTGATGGGCGAATCCAAGATATCAAAATCGAATCAGAAAACCCTGACTTAAGGAATTTTGTTATGTCTCGGATTGAAAGCTTGAAAGATTCAAAGTCTTTAGCATTTATTGAGAATACCCAACGTAATCAAGTTACCTATAAACATAATATTAAAATATGTTACCCTAATGGTAACACATGTGGTAAGCCAGCAGACCCTAATGATAATCGTGATAAAGAGTTTTTTAAAAGACCTAAATCTTAATTAGATTTTGAATTAAATAGGGCTTGCTGCAAAAGTGCAAGGGAGCTAAGAAAGAAGCTACAGATAATTAAAATAGTTGGTTTCGGAGCGAGCGTTTCAAATTTAACCATAAATTTCGCCTAGTACAATATTTTTAAGCCTCCAGATATTGTAACCTTACACCTGTTTGGACAAAAATATGCTCAGACCCTTAGCTTGTCTACATTACGCTTTTGTTCAGCAAGCTCTAAATGTATATTAATATTGAAAGTTTTGCTAATACGTTAACATAAGTGCTGGCTCATGAAACTTTTGTGGATTATTGCAAAAACAATAGGTACGTTTACTGGAACGTTTCTACTAACTTACTCTCTGATTGTATTGGCTAGCAGACTTGATTCTCCTCCGAATAAAACTTCAGATGAAATAACGAGCTTACCGACACAAAAGACTGAACCTAAAAAAAGTTCTGATTCTCCTTCCAATGAAGTAATTAGTTTACCAACACCAAAGCTAGAAGATTGGCAGGAACTGATAAGTTTTCGCCCATCAATATCTGTTCAAGAAGAAACGCTGAAATATAAATATATCAAGCCTTTACCTTTGCGGGGTGAGATACCTTGGATAAACTGGTACGTTCAAAGAATTGAAGACGCACAAGGGCCGTTAAATCTAGATTACTATGGGGTGTATATTAGTGAGTTGCCTAAAATTAATGGAAAACAGCTAACTCCCCCAGAAATTCTCTATTTTATTCGTTTAAATATAAATAGATTTGTATCTTACCATTATGCTTATTTTGAACCTTACAACAGTAATTGGAAAACCCGTTGGTTTTCTAATTCTCTTAATGATGTTCTTGGCTGTTATATCCACATTGATATGAGAACCCCAACACTAGATGGAGGATATACAAGGGTAGAGTCAGGAACAGTTGTTGTTAGTGATATAACAGAGTCCCGATGGATTTTCTCTACGGTTTATACAAGAGGACATCGGGATTCGGCATTAGACCCTGGCGATTGGCTGCATCCAGTTAGTGGAAACCGAGAATTTGGTTGGAAGCGACATCCGAATCAAGGATATATATTTTATACAAGAGGGGTCGATAGAATTTCAGACCCTAAACGTTTTGCAGCACAGGTTTTAACTGAATATTTTTTAGATTGGCGAGTAGCTTTTGAGTCGTCTGATAAACTCTGGCGTTCCTTTCAGGAACGTCTAGCCAATTTTGTTAATAACAATGAGGGAAAAGCAACACTTCTACCCCCCAATCAAAAAATAGAAGATTGGGAGTTAGTTCAAGCAAAATATCATAAGCCCTCTGTATCATGGGTTGATAGGTTACCGTCTGGTGAGATTTATCCAGTTTCTTCTCCCTCTTCTGGAAACCCATAGAAAGGTTTCGTGTTACATAACTTATCATACAAGTGCAACTTAAGGGACTTCCATATAAAAAAATCTCCAAAATTTTCTTGTGGAGCAGGCATCCTTCCCGACCTAAGTTTAAAGCAGCTTGGAAGGCTGCTCCACAACATGAAGAATTTATTTCTTGGAAGTCCCTAAACAAACTTATTCCGAATCGCTTCAGCTTTTGGTCTGTCTAAGCCTAATTCCAATGCTTTAGCCTCGGCAGAGTCGATAAAAGCATCTTGAGGTATATTAAAGCTTGATAAATCTGAGAGAAACTGCTCATACTCCGCTTCTTGAGGGCTGACTAGAAGTGGATTAATAAAATTATTCCAGATTGCTTCTGATTTTTGCATATCTAACTTCAACTCAGATGCTTTGACTTTAGCAGCGGTGACAAATGCTTCTTGAGGAATATTCAAGTCCCATAGCTTAGTAAGATGCTTTTGATACTCTTCATACTTATCTTGATAACTAGAGTCGGGTGAGCCAATGTCAAAACCTATGCGGCTTTCGGTAGTATGAGACTGCGTTTTTATTTGTTGTTTTGAGGTTACAAAAGTTTTATTGTTAGCTTCCGTATTTTTCAGTTTGTGGAGCTCTCTTATAACATCCTTTATAATTGTATCTTCACGCTTGTAATCTGGACTGTCAACTCCTCCAACTTTTTCCAGTTCTATTTCACGTTGCTTGAGATAAGCCATAAACTGGTCACAAAGTGTTTGTTTCGCTTGAGGATTATCAGCTTCTGAGAATTTTGTCAAAACCTGTTTTTGAATTTCTTCCTTATCAGGACGGCAAGCGAGAACTTCTAAAACTTGTACAGCTTCTTCCCAACTGGAAGCAATATCCATATTCTCATTACCAGTCAAGGTTTTGCGCGTATAGCGAATTACTTTTTCTTGGGTACTGCGATTTTCTTCATTTCTAAGAATACCGAGTGCCCTTGCTTGAAGAACAAGTTTGAACACTTCAGGGTCTTCAGGGAACACATCCCAGAAGGGATGTTCTTTCTGGATATGGACGGGAATAGGAAGGTCTTTGCTTTCTCCTCGAAGTTTGGCACGTTTGGCTTCAATCATTTCCCCCTTCCAATCTTGATAAGATTTTCGCAATTCCCCCATACTGCTTATGCAACGTAGGGAAAATCCACCTATCTCTTGCACAAAGACAATGCGATGCTTTTCCTGTTCTCCCAAAGGAGTAAGGGCATCGGCACTACCTACCCGCTCTTGCAAGAAAGGTAAAAGTTTTATTGCAGTAGGGTCGCTTGTGTTGCGTCCTCCTAAAATTGCAACTTTTGTGTTCAAAGATGGCGTAAAGCCTCCGTCATAAGCTGTCATAACACCTTGAGAAAGGAGAATGAGAGGCTCTGATTTTTGATATACAATACGAATGTTGCTACGAATAGCTTCTTCATCATTTTGCAGAACTTGAAAAAGGCGAACGCAGGCAGATAGTGAGCGCTTTAACAGGCTTTCTTCGGGAGCTTGCTGCACAAATAAACGGGTTATTTCAACAATTTTTTCTTTGAAATCTTCGTAATTTACGTCAGGTAAATGGGTTATATCCAACAACTGCATCACTTCATCAGCCTGACGGGTTTGTTTCCAAAGATGACTGGCATTTTTCAATATATCTTCGGTCATGGTGCTACAAATCTGATTTAAACCTGATTCATAGCGACTTTCGATACCTGATGATGCCCCTAATTGATTCTCAATCATATCTTGGTAGAGATGATTTAGTTCTTCTCGATTGTACAACTTCATCCCGTTAATTTTCAGAGCGTCTGCACTCTCCGCTTCTCGGTTCGCGGCTTTTTTAAAGTCATCTCGCAGTAGTCGTACCTTCTGGTTAAACCGAGACAATCGCTGTTCAAGATGTTGCAAATGCTCTTCTAGTTGTGCAACCACTTCTAATCCCAAAGTGCGGGATTTACGTTGGATTAATGCAAGTAAGCTGGCTTCAATCCCACTCAAAGCATCCTCACAAAGCTTTTCCATCTGGCTTTGTTTGGTTGCACCAAATGAATTTTTGAATTGAACAATTTCTTTTATGGCAGCTTCATACTGTCGCTGTCGATTAATTTCATTCGGCAGCCAGTTTTTTTCCGACTCACGACGAAATTTTTCGGCTGAATTGGTAAGCAATTGGTGTGTATTAACAATGAAGGTATCGGCAAATTTGGGTCCCCGATTGCGATCGCGAATAATGCTGTATAATTCTGCCTCCAGGTTTTTTTTACCTTGTTGAATAATTCTGTTGCGGTTATCATACATTTTCTGGAGGAAATCACCGTGAACTCGCTCATCGGGGCTTAACTCTCGCAGATGGTTAGTGCGATACTCCTCAACTTTTTGTTGTAGATAATCAACAAACTGGAGAATTTTGCCTTTTTCTGACCCTAATAAATTAATTCCCTGGCAGGTGCATTGCAGCTTATTATCTGTCGCGATTTCGTTACGGATACTGTTAACCCAGGTGCCGATTTCTAATCTGAGGGGCTTTTCATTGCCAGAACCTAAATCCGCCAAAAGTTCGGCTTCTGTTAACCGCATCCGCTTTAGAACATCTGTTTTAACCAACTCCACCATATTGGGGGGCAAGGAAATTGATTCATTAAGCCACCAAGTGACTAAATCTGCCCCCAATCGATTAAAAAAGCTAGCACAAATTTGAGCGACAGGAATTTCAATTGTCGCCAGCCCAAAGCTCATAAAGTTTTTTGGATAGCCTCTACCTCCGGGATCAGACTGTGCCCAAGCAGTTTTGATATTGTCTCGAATTGAGCGTTTGTGGGGGGCAAAATCGGAGGTCAAATCCAAGAAGATATTCTGAGCAATCATCTCTCGTATCTGATCTAGATTAAATTCAGCTCGGTCATTTTTAGTTCCCACTAAATAAGTGAAGTCAAAGGGCGGACGCTTATCCCTAACTTCATCCACCAATCTACTACTAAATTGAGCAACATATTCCGTCCTGTGATCTGAAAAGTAACTCAACTCCATCAGAGCCGCATAGCCGTTAGCAAGGACGCGATCTCCAACATTGATATTGGCAAAAGCATTGGGCATAGGAACGATGGCAGTAACTAGGGGACTACTCTGCCCCCTGAGCCAATTGCGGATGCAGTAACCCAAGTCAATTATCATACCACTACCAGTTCCCCCTGACAAGGAACCAACAAGAAAAACATTCAGCCCATTATTATTAACTCGAATTCCATAATTATCGAGCATAAAACTTTCATGACTTTTGGCACGTTCACATGCCTCATTAAATCCAGCCTGAATCTTATGGTAGTTGTAGAAAAAAGCAAAACGTCCACAAGCGCGTATTTGACCTGCACCAGCTTCTATCGCGTTAATATTGCGCTCTAGCTCTTTGGGAAACCAAGACTCAATCCAAGGATATTTAGACATATTGGAGATTATGTCACTAACTTCTTTGCCACTGACGCGAGCCCAATGCTTTTCATGGTCTTGTAAAATAGAACCCGCAGTTTCAGGATTACTTACCTTGTAATCTTTATCCGTGTCAATTGAAAGAAAACTAATGAGTGGAAATTTCTTTAAGCTACCGTAGCTTTCTTCCACCAGGCGCCGCACCCGCGACAGTATTTCTGCACCTGTTCCTCCTACCCCTACCATTATGGTTGGCACCATGCTTTTTTGTTCATCTACTGACATCGTTATAACTCCTTATCCCTGTATTTTTTTACTATGCTTGAAAACTTTTCTTGATTTTGCTTCAAATATGACTCGTAAAATAAGTATTATCTGCGATCTTTGTCTACTGAAGCAAAACTAAACTAGCATGCACTAGGTATTACTCCTCCTCTTAACGAGTACGAAGAGGAACAAGACCAGCCTCTTCCATAAGTTGCTGTCCATCATCACTTAAAAGCATATTGGCAAAGGCAATACCTGCTTGTTCATCAATACTGTCATCTTTCTTAACAACAACAAAGATTCGTCTAGTAATTGGATAAGTCTCATCACGAAATTTTGCGAGATTAACCTTTTCCCCATCACAAGGTGAGATGGGAGTTTGATTTTCACTTTTTGCTAGCGACAAGGATGTTATCATTTCTTGATTACAAACCTCTGAAGCTGTTGCAAAACCGATATTACCAGGTGTTCCTGCTACCTTAACAATTGAAGTTGTTGTATCTCTAACGTAAGGTTCTACAGATTTAGCAAAAGATTTATTTTCCATTATCTTCTCCTTAAAATACTCTGGAGTTCCTCCATCTTCAGGGTCGCGACTGACAGGTTTAATCTCTAGATCGGGTCCGCCCACCTGACTCCAATTAGTAATCTTGCCAGTAAAAATATCTTTAACTTGAGACAGAGTTAGTCCAGGGATAGATAAATCCTTCTTCACGTACAAAGCAATTCCATCAATTCCCACTGGAATTTGTTCCAGCTTAAATCCACGTTTCTCAGTTCTTGTAAACTCTTTATCCTTTACCGGGCGAGAAGCTAGGGAAAAGCTTAGTTGTCCATCAATCAGCATCCTGATTCCAGTGCCAGTTCCTGGTTTTTCGCCTGGTGGTGGCTCAGTGTAATTTAGAGCAAAGCTTGGGTGAACTGAAAGAATTTTATTACGAAGCTTTGGACTTACAAGGGCTGGAAAACTTGTGGAGCCTCCATAACGTGCATTTATATTGGGAACGTTCTTGACTTCAGCCATCGTCCGATATCCTAGTGGAAAAGACGATGGCTGAGGAGTTTCAACTGTATTTGTGGGAGATGGTGTGGGAGTAGTTTCAACTGTATTTGTAGAAGATGGTGTGGGAGTAGTTTCAACTGTATTTGTGGGAGATGCTGTGGGAGTAGGGTTGACGACTGTTTTTTGGTCGGAAGAGAGTAGCTTGTAAGTCCCGAATCCAAACGCAAAAATGGCACCCAGTATAGCAGCCCCAATGGTTACTTGTGCAGGAATTTTACTACTGCCACCTTCAACTTGCTCTCTCTTAAGACCGCATATGACACAGTCAACCCCAAAATTCTCGTAAGGCTCATGCAGCCCCGGAGGATTTTGATTTGGGTGTTGCTGACCGTCTCTAGCTACTCCTTTACATATCCAAGAAGGCATTTTTATTACTCCAATTTGTTAAAGCTATAAACCGACTTCTGTACGCTTTAGTGCGGACATTGTTATAGTTGAAAGTTTTTTAAATAACAATTTCATCAGAATACAATTACAGAAAAATCAAATATTAATAATTTTACATTTTTTAAAGAATATAAAATTATTAAAAGGAATCTTGGAAGCCATTGATAATAATTTACTATTAGAAATATCGTAGTAAATAACATAAAGTTTTCTATATTACTTTTTCATATAGGGTATAAATCAACTCGTTTAAAGCGAATTGACCAGCTATTTGATTGACGACCATAAATTAAATCAGCATATGATATCGGCTATTGATAAGTATTTATCTATACCTAAATAATTGGCTTAATATGAAGCCTATAGCATTTTATCGGCAAAAAGAATAAAGATTTGATGAATTTTACCATAATTTGCCATAATTTGATTAATTTCCTTTTATGGCTCTCTAATTCGATCTATGTTGGACACAACGTAAACACATCTCTACATTGCCTGAGTGGGGATTGTCTCCACGGTTGTCCACCCAGTTACAATTTCAAGATTGGTTTAATTTGCAGTATTATCGGAGTTTAACTGGCACCTTCGCATAACTCATTTGGTAGTTTTTGCAGAATTTGTGAAAGTTCTGGGGAAGGGTTTGGAACTGAGTAAGCTTCTCGCAAAACATCAGACCATAATTCTTGTTTGATAAAATAGTTAGCTCTTTCTAGGGCAATAGTTTCTTTGCTTGCACCCTTGGCATTCAGTTGTACTTCTAAGGCTTTCAACTCAGAGTCCATAACCTGGCGCCGTTGTGTATCCATAACTTGAAATGAAGCTAGTAAAGCGGGATTTTTACCAATGAACCCGTGCCATTCATAGCTTTGTCCAGGTTGAAGTTCTTTTTCACCTGCATAAATCACAAAGTTTTTTTGTTCATTGATTTTATCATCGCTCCAAAAATAATCATCTCGACCTGAATTTACAACAGCGACTTTTTTGAGATTACCTTTCCATAGAAACATTGGACGAGTGCTATAAACAACCTGGTTACTAGGAGCAATAAAACATAAAGCACCCTGCTGTATTGGACGTGAAATTGGACGTTGACGTTGACGGGGAGGTAATAAAATGTTCATAATTCGTTGCCATGTGGAAGCTGGTTGCCTGGTTTGGGCTGATGTTTCTAAAACCGTTAATGACAAAGTTAATTGTGATATGACACTAGCTAGTATCAAAAAGCGAATACCAGATATTTTATGCATCATCTTGTTTCCTCAAGCTAGGTAATATGCAAATCCAGAAAGCGGTGGACGGTAGAAATATAGGTGCCATAATACTTGCCGATATATACATTTGCATCGATATCAACATATAGGCGCCTGTTGCACTTGCAAGTGATGTCAGCAAAAATATATTACTGCGTTTTTTATATTGATGTTTATTAAGTATTATTTGTAATGCTTTGCCAAGTAAAGCAGCAACACCAATCATCCACATGTCAGGAATTGGGACAATAATATGCTGTTTGAGCAGGTGTTGAATCATGTAAGCATTTATTTCTACTCCCGTTAAATCTTTGATATAATATTCATCTAAGCTTTTGAGGCGCCAATAAGCAACTCCCATTGGCAAAGGAAATTTATCACTATGAGTTTTTGATAAACCAGCTTCATCATATCCACCAGCACCGATAAGTACTATTTGAGATTGGAAATGTCTATTGTCTATATTATTGTTTAATAAATTGGAAGCGCTAACTACCTGATAAACCTGCGATCGTGGTATAGAATAGTCCACTATTGGATATAACCAAGTTTGTCGTAAATACCCAGAGGCAGTAGCAAGTGGGTGGAGACGTAATTTATTTAATTGAGTTATAGATAAATTTGCTTGTTGACTGTTAATATATGTTACCAATTTGGTTCGTAAGTCACGATTATTTGATAATTTTGGTTGTGGTGTATCGAATATTGGTTTTTCTTGGCTGAATAACTTAGTTAATGCGATGAGGTAAGTAAAAGGGCAATCTTGAATACAATCACTATTTTGGTCTAAAAGTTCTAAATGCCCAGGATATCCATCAACATAACCTTTCAAACTTTGATTAAGATTTGCAATTTTATTGTATACAACTTCTTTCTGGTTGTTATCATCTAATACTGTCCCAAAAATAAACCATGTTCCATTGTTAGCAATTGCATTTTCAATAGAATTGGCAAGCATTTTATCATCTTTATCATTCGTTGCACGGTCAAATAAATAGTCAAAACTAATTATTTTTGGATTATAAATAGATAATTTATCAACTAAATAAGCAATATAACTACGGTCAATAGGGCTAAATTTACTAGATTGAATATTAGCTTGGTTTAGCGATTTTTCATCTACCTGAACAATTAACACTGGAGGTTTTTCAGGTGCAGGAGGTATTTGTTTTGTAACATCACGATAAATAGCTTGTAACCCAACTTGCCAGTTTAGAACAGCTTCTTGTACAGGTGGTAGTAAACTTAAGACTAATAACGTGCTTAACCCCAGCGCTTCACGGCGCCGAGGCAACCACTGCTTAATTATATGTCTAATTCCAAATGGCTGTAAACGAAATAAATTGGCACCAGGATTACGAAATAACGAGAGAACTAAATAAGCGCTAGGATAAGTAAGATTCTTTTCTACTTTCAGATATTCACTGGTTAATAATAATGATTCGTGAACATCTTTGTATTGTGCAATATTTGTCAAAAACTGTACAAAAACCTCTTCTGCTACTTGGTTATGTATAGGTTCACGCATAATTGCGACTTGACTCAGACCTAAGTCAACTAATTTATTTGCAATACTCAAGCCATCGCAAGAATTGAAAAACGCAAACCGTAATCCATTTTTAATTGCTGTAGTTAAAGGTTTTTCTATTTCAGTTAACGATAAAGTTGTATAAGGTGCAATCGATATTTGCCCACCTGTTAAAGTCGTTTCATTGCTATGACCAGCAAAGAACAAAATATCCCAACCTTGTTTAGAATTGAGTGCTTCAGTTATTTCAGATTTTAATACATCAGTACTTTTACCTGACTCGTAACAAATAAATTGAACTTCAAGCTGCTTTTTCAACGATAAAATCGCTTGCTTCTCTTTGTCAAAATTTAATCCACTGTTATCTCCAAATATAGCTAAAACCCTAGCTTTGCCTGAATGGTGCTTAAATTCTGTTACACTTTGGTGAATGTTTAGGGGTTGACGTGCAATACGAATCTTGGTGCCAGTAATTTCCGTACTAATTTCCCATGCTTCCCAAGGTAAATGCGTTAACTGGGAGGTATTACAGCTAATAAAAACATTAATACATCTAGATGTAGTAGCAAGGTTACTTATTGTTGAGCGAATTTCATACAACTCTCCACTCCGTAACCATTGATGAAATTCATATAAAAGCTTTGCTTTTGTTTGTACTAATTCTCCTTGCCAGTCAACAGGAGTTTCAAGACATCCAGCATTAACGAGTTTACCCCGCAATTTGCGACGATAAAAATTCTCATAAGCTAGGCGCCACTTGTTAAATGACGAAGCAATAATATCAGGATAGGCAATTGAAGCAGTAATTCTTTGATTACTACCCCATGTTAACAGAAACAAGCAGCTTGTCTCAACGTGTTGCACTTGGAGATAGAAGCCATTATCTAACTTGCTCATTACTCTTGAGTGTTAACTGTATGGAAACACTGTTTTGTGTTCTATTTATCTATACTTCTGAGCACCACAGAGGTTATGCAGTTTTTCCTATCGCCTCATCTGTCGCTTATGCTTGGTGAATGTGAAAAGCAAAGGGGGGCAAAGTCACCTCAGCACCGGAACCAATACTTACACTCGCAATAAATTTTTCATCCCAATTACCAGCAACATGAGTGTACAAAAACGATTCGTATCGATTTTTATTAATTTCTTGTTCAGCTAAAATCTGAATTTGATCACTAATTGTCAATTTGAGATTATGAGGTAAAGTGTTGGGTGGAGTGGAGCCTACAACTAACAGTAAACTCCAAGAATGATTAGAAGACGCTAAATTCCATACTGCTACATATACTCGCAAAGGTATACCTGCTAGGAAAAAGTTATTATACCCATACTTTGCAAACGGCGATATTTCTACTCCTTTTGCTTGCAGTTGCGTCATAATGGCGGCAAATTCTTCTTCTGGACTTCGTATTGCGGTTCTAAGTGGCGCCAGTTGAGGTAGTAGTTGCCAAGAAAATGCTTTACCAACTTCATCAATTTCACCGTTGAGCCAGTATCCTAAATTTATCGCGGGTTGAGTAATTATTTTAATTATTTTTCGTAATGACGCAATATTAGATGCAATATGTGACTGGAAAGATGTTTGGAGTTTATATATCCACTCAATTAATTCGGGAGAGTTTAAAACAGCGCTTCCTTGCTCCCAACTCAACACCTCACATATTTCTCGTGACGGTGCTGTAAGTTGAGGTAATAATTGTGTAATTTCGCTTTCTAATGCCACTAATTTTCGCTGGCTTTCGTCGTGAATAGCAGGTACAGTAATGGCTTGCAGTTCTAATGTACGTAAATGTAATAGCAAATTATGTACTTTTTCATCAAACCAAGTTAAAGGAATTTGATATGCCCATTGAGATTTTAAATTAGTTTGTATGTCTAAATGTTCTGTTAATTGAACATAACTCATAAAACCTCGAACAATACCATGTTCTTGCTCTTCTAATACTTCTATTAACACATAAAAATGTGGTATAAATTCAGGTGAATCTACAACTAACCTTGATATTGATACTTGTTCTTCAAAAAGACTGCCAACCGTAATTAAACAAATTTTAAAGCTTCCAACTTCTAAGTTAGTAACAATTGGAATCACGTTTGCTAGCGAAGGTTTGGCAATTGTAGATTTTTCCCAATTAAGCTTAAGATTACTGTTGCGTTCTTCAATCCAGTTTTTGAATGTTAATAAACCTAAAGCATTGATATAAGTTTGCCACTGACGCTTCTCATTTGGAATATGACTGCTCATTTCTACTGCTAAATTAACATCACTCGAATCGATAGATATAGATTCGACTGGTAAGCATTTAAATTCAGGTGTAAATTCAATTGTATTCATATTTGACCATTTTTTAGATTGTTTTGCGTGTCTTGATGTTTGTGCTGTGTTTTATTTCTCAATAGTTACTATTTGACGACAAACGCTTTCAGAGAAAATGCTTATTTGATTTATTTGTACATTTGTTGCTTCGATTTCTGAAGAAGAAATAATATTAGCAACTTGCTCATCGATTGCTAAACTTACTCGTTCCTCTAAAGTCTCTAAATTTGAAACACTCGAATATTGTCTTGCTAGCCTGATTACAGGCTCTTTTAAGTTTATCATCATTTCCGTTCCCACATTCTCGCGTAAATCTTTAAGTTGTAATAAACGAGTGACTTCATATTGCGCGCGTAATTCTAATTGCTGTGCAATTATACTCATTGGTAATCTTTGACAGTAAAAGAAACCGAGTCCCTTCAAGTATTTTTGAGCTTTATCAGCATTTTTTCTACGTAAGTATTGATAACGTGCGTTTATGACTGTACTTAAAGCATTATCCAAACATTGCAACATTATCAGACGATATTCTTTTAAAAAATCATCTGTTTCATCTATGTCTGAAAGTACATTACTGGTGTCATATGTATACAACTGGTCAATCGATGTAAAATTGTTTTCTGTTTTTGCATCTAATGAATCAAAAGGAGATTTACCACCTTTTTTATAAATTCGATATTCTCGAAGCTTAGTGGCAAGACTTTGTAACTTATCTAGTACAGCTTCATTAGATATATTATTATATACTACTTTTTTCACTAGTATATCAGCAATTCCACGTAATTGTGCTTGAGATGGCAGCTCACAGATTCCCAGACTTTGTTTTTGAAGGCGCCTGCGAAACCGTTGAACACGGTAAACGTTGTGGTATGCTTCAAGAAGCGCTTGTGCTTGCTGAATTTCCAAGTTAGATAATACATGACCTAGAATAGTTTGTAGTTGTTCTGTTTTGGTATCATTAAGTATTGCCCAATCACTAATCAAATATAGTCCGCATTGCAACAAAAACTGGTTAAGTTGTTTATGCTGTCTGGCTTTTAAATTTGTCCAATTAGTAAGATTGCTTTTACCAACGTTGAAACATTCTAAGATTTCTCTCGCAAAGCAGTGATGTTCAATTAATGGTGGGAAACTCCCATCGTCATTCAACACATAAGAGAGTAAATCACGATGGGTAAATCCATGAAAACTACCAAAATCTCTCGCTAACTTGAAACAATATTTTTGAAGTTGGCAAGAAATGAAACATAGTAAGCAGCGCTGTGCAAGTAATCTATCTTGAAAAGAATTATTCTGATAATATATTCCAAGCAGGCGCCTTTGAATTGCTGTGTTTGATAATTTACTAGGATGTATTCCATTAGCGAAGGTTGCGAAAAAAAATGTTTTCGCCATAGTGATTTCTTGACAACAATAATTTTCCGTGTCTAGTGATACTAAAGTCCAATATTCTTTTATCATCATTATTACTTTTTAGTTTGTGTTTAAATCATCCCCCTAGCCTTTAATGCTCTTCAATTACTTATAGCTCTAGAAAAATTGAGGATATGCAATTAAACCGAAACCATTCAAAAACTGCATACCTCCTTTGAGATGAGAAGTATAAATAATCAGAACACCAAATGGTGATTTTGTATAAGTAACAAAGCTTGCATTTGGGTGCATTTTTCTTCAAGTTCGGTACTAAGACAATCATTCTCATTGCATTTACTGGAGAAATAGAAATGAAAGGATTAAAAAGTTTGGCGCCTGTAATGGTATTAGTTGGTTTAACAGTGTACGCTCCTCGTGGGAATGCTGAAATTAAACCAGAGCAATATCAAATAAAGCCAAATCAATCATTTGAGAATAATCAAAATCAAGGTAGTAACCTAGAACAAGCTTTTAGCTTATTGAAAGCAGAAAAGTATGCTGAAGCAATAAAAATGTTTAGTCAAATAATCAAAGTAGAGCCGAATAATCCTTATGCTTATTTTGGCAGAGGTTATAGCTACTTTGGCTTAAGTGACTACCAAAGAGCAAAGAACGATTTAGATAAAACTATCAGTATTAAGCCTAACTTTCCTTATGCTTATCTCTTTCGAGGTTTATCTAATTATGGCTTAGGAAGTAAACAAGAAGCTATTTCTGATTTAGAAGTAGCAGCTAACATGTTTGAAAAAGAAGGCGAAAAAGAAATGGCTCAAAAATCACTTGACGTAATTGAAAAAATACGAAATGCATAATTAGTGTTATCCCTATACTACTCGGTTAAAAAGTATTTGTAGGTTGGGTTACGCTAACGCTTAACCCAACCTACGAAAAATTACTTCATTCCCTTCCAATTACCAGAGGGAATAAAACTAGCCCAGTAATAAGGATGCTGGTATTTTGGATTTGGATGATTTAAAAACTCTAATTGTGTTTCTCTTAATGCTTCATGCCGACCCTTTCCTAATTTAAGCTTCTCGTAATATTTAGCCATTAAATCTTTAGTTCCACCATCAGAAACTTGCCACAAACTTAATAGCTGCGTCTGTGAACCTGCAATTACTAAAGCACGACGCAAACCGTAAACACCATCTCCTGTTT